>ERZ1669250.409-NODE-409-length-20224-cov-3.490505_pt1 | contig 20224 bp, 18 predicted proteins | sample MGYA00579295_ERZ1669250 | MGnify/ENA primary metagenome ERZ1669250 (study PRJEB41166, sample SAMN08046056) | hot springs metagenome | biome: hot spring; feature: acid hot spring; material: thermophilic sediment; isolation source: thermophilic sediment from acid...
TCGTAAAAATTGAAATATTTATGTATATCACCGTCAGCGAACCACTTGGTGCACATATAGTAAAAGTTATCTGAGGTCTGTAGGTATCTCCACATTTTCAAGAGATCATCAGATCCGCTATTCTTAACCTGCTCCTCAAGTTCCTTCAGTCTATTAAACGCACTATCCTGCATCTTATTGCCTAACCAAGCCGATAAATCCCGGTCTATGTCGGCCCAGGAGATTATATCTTGAGAATCAAATATTCCAACTCTCTTCAACTTTGATGTCTCTGATACAGTATTGAAGCCGACCTTCCTTTTAAGCAGTTCATAAGGTAAATATCTTAAAAATTCAAATATTCCAGTCTCTTTCCATTGGTGCTCTCCGAAGGTTTCATAGTCTATAAAGATGTTTACAGTGTCCCCATCATTTTTGCTTATCCAATCAGCATACTTATCCGCAGTGAGTGGATAATTGACCCAATCCTTACTAGAGAACCTAAATCCTACATCATCGCTTAACCTATAATTTCTAAGAAGTATGCCGATATCCCCCTGAGGCGGTTTATACACATAATTTGGGGACCTCCATCCGAGTATCTTGTCCCAGCCTTCCGCTATTATTCCTTTATAGCCTAAATGCTCCACAGACTCTGCTATCCCATTTGAGTACATAGCTTCCGTATTTCTGAATACTGTGGGGGAATAATTGAAATACTTCTTCATAAGCTGCTTATGCAGTGCTATCTGCTCTACAAATTCATCCTTGCTTATAAGATAAGCCAGAGAATGGTAGTATGTTTCATCCAAAAGATCCATATTCCCTGTATCAAATAGTTCCTGGAACTTCTGTATAACTTCGGGTCTGAAGGCTTCTGCCTGTTCAAAGAAAGTTCCAGTAAAAGAAAAAGAGACCTTTAATTCTGGATGCTCTTTAACAAGGGATATCAACAAGTCCGTTGCAGGTATGTAACATTTATCTGATACGCGGTTGAATATAGATCTATTTCTTTCTATGTCAATAAAATTATTATCATTATCAAAGTACAACTCTCTTTTTAGCCTCATGGGCTGATGCACTTCAAAGTAAAAAGTTACATTCGGCATATGATATTATTGATACCCCAAACTTTTTATATGTGACTGTTTAGCATGGGGAACGGTATGGAAATAGATAAAAACCAGCAAAACGTAAGATTTGTATGCCAGATAGCATTAAAAACTTGGGGAGAGGAGATAGCTTAGAGATAGACTTTAAGGGCACTTTGATCCATGGAGACCTAATAGACAGAAAAGACGGGAGATTAATATTAAAACTGAAATCAGGTTATGATATAGCTTTAAAAGAGAATGAGATCTCTCATATAAAACTGATTAAGAAATCTGAAAAAACAGAAGAGAGGAAACCAGCTAATCTAAAAATTGAAGATCTAAATGACGCAGATGTTGGTATAATAACAACCGGAGGAACTATCGGGTCAAAAGTGGATTATAAGACAGGTGGTGTTTCCCCGACGTTCACAGCAGAAGACGTAGTCAACTTATCACCTGATATCAAGGTCTATGGAAAGATGTACATAACAAATCTGATGAATGTCTTCTCTGAAAATATGACGCCTAAGAACTGGATAGACATAGCAAAAGAGGCTGCAACCCATATAAAAAAGGGGGTGAAAGGAGTTGTAGTGACAATGGGCACAGATACTATGCACTATGCAGCTTCAGCTCTGTCCTTCATGCTCAATCCGCTGTCTGCTCCTATAGTCATCACCGGAGCTCAAAGAAGCGGAGACAGAGGGTCTACAGATGGCAGCACAAATCTGTTAGCTTCTGTCATAGCCGCCAAAAAATGGGATGGGGGCGAGGCTGTGATATGCATGCATGCGAACATGAGCGATGAGTACAACTTCATACTTAGGGGGAATAAAGCTAGGAAAATGCACACTGAGAGGAGAGATGCATTTAGACCAATAAACATAAAACCACTTGGAAAGGTATACATAGACGGAAGGATAGAAAACATAAATGAACATAGAGAGAAATCAGAAGAGACTAAAATCGACACGAAAATAGACGAAAAAGTAGCTCTTTTGATGAGTTACCCTTCATTCGATGGAAAGATTATTGATTACTATGTTGATGAGGGAATCCATGGGTTAGTAATAGCCGCGACTGGGTTTGGGAACCTTCCGACTGCAAATGAAAACTTAATAAAAGCACTTAAACATGCGAATGAAAAAGGTGTGCCAATAGTTATAACATCTCAAACAGTCTATGGACGCACGAATAAATTCGTATATAAAACATCTAGAGAGATGTCTAGTTTCCAGAACATAATATATGTGGATGACATGACAACTGAAACGGCCTTCACAAAACTCATGTTTGTGCTAGGGCACAGGAAGAAATTAGAAGATATAAACGAGATGATGAGGACACCACTAGCGGGGGAAATGTCCGAGAGAAGCGAAATAGATGAATTCCTAATATGAAATTAAAATGCGGTTTCGAATGGCACGTACAACTTGATACAAATAAGCTTTTCTGCAGCTGCCCAAGCCTGCTCATAGACAAAGATAAAGATATAGAGATAAAGAGGCGTTTCAAGGCTAGCTTAGGAGAGAGTGGAAAAGCAGATATAACTGCAAGTTTTGAGGAAGGGAAAGCGAGGGATGTGATATACGAAGCACCTGTAGAAGCATCGTGTCTAGTAGAAGCCGATGAGGAACCACCACATGAAATAAATAAAGAAGCCCTTAAAATAGCGCTGGAGATGTCAAACGCCCTTAATTGCAAGATATTTGATGAGATAATATTCATGCGCAAAGTTATAATAGATGGTTCCAATACCTCAGGATTCCAGAGGACTGCGCTTATAGCAATTGACGGAAGTTTCAAGGTTAAAGATAAAAATATAGGTATAGCAACTATAAACTTAGAAGAAGATTCTGCTAGGAGGTTAGGCAGTAACCTAAATGTAGCCAAGTTCAAACTAGACAGGTTGGGAATCCCTCTAGTTGAGATAGCCACAGAATTGATAGAGACGGATGAGGAAGAACTGAAGGAGATAGCAGAAGAATTCGGGAGATTCACTAGGCTTTTCAAGGTAAAAAGAGGGATAGGAACCATAAGGCAAGACGTTAATTTATCCATAGAGGGGGGCAGCAGAGTTGAACTTAAGGGGTTCCAAGATATAAGGCACATGGATCGGGTTATAGTGAATGAAGCCGAAAGGCAAAAGTCGCTGCTGAAGTTGATAAATGACAGAGGTTACCTTTCACAGAACTTAAACAGCATAAATAATAAAGGCCTGAATCAGATACTGAGCAGCACAAAATCAGAGCTGATAATAAGAGGTATAAAATCTGATAAGCTAGTGTTAGGTATAGGATTCAAAAATTTCAAGGGAATTTTTGGATACAAGCTATGCGAAGGCAAGAGATTTGGCAGTGAGGTGAGTGATTACCTCAAAGCGCTGTTTGGGGCGGGTATAATTCACTCTGATGAGCTACCAGCATATGGCATAAGCTTAGACGACGTCAGAAAAGTAAAGGAAGAACTAAATTTAGGTGAAGATGATGCATTTTTGATAACGATAATAAAAAAAGAAGAGAAAGAAAGAGCTATAGATTCTATTCTTAACAGAATCAGATCTCTATTGGCATCTGTTCCAACAGAAGTTAGAGCGGTGAACGAAGACAACACATCTAGTTTTCTAAGACCGATTGGGGGAAAAGATAGGATGTATATTGAAACAGATCTTCCAATTGTAGAGGTTGAGAAAGACCTACTCAAGGAAGCTGAAAAATTCAAAGGATTTAGCACTGAATCATTGAAATCAAAGTATGGACTCAATGATGACACTTTGAATTTATTGATAAAGGCTAAAAAATTAGATTTGGCACTGAAACTGAATCTGGAGCTCAAATTAGATTTCAACACTATTAAGAAGGTGTTAGTGGAGGATTTGACCTATGTTCGCCATAAACTGTCCTTAGATTTAGATGAAAATGCCGCCATAGACATACTCAAGCAGATAGCAGACGGCACAATCACAAAGGAGGCTTCTGCACCAATATTAGAAAGAATGGCACTCAATGAATTCAAAAGCGCGGATGAAGCCATAAAAAAAGTAAACCTAAGAAAACTTTATAAAGATGAACTTAAGAAGGAGATCCTGCCCATAATAAAGAGTGGAAAATTAAACGAGAACGACATAATTATAAGTTTAAAACAAAAAGTTGGCCCTAGATTCGATTATAACGAAGCTATAAGCGTAATACAGACCTTGAATGGAAAAAAAGGAAATAACTAAGCTGCTTAGCTCATTGAAAACACTAGAATCCGCGAATTTTAGGTTAGAACAGTATCAAACTGATCCAAAAGCTGCAACTGAATTTCTGAATTTCATAGAGAACCTGTACGATGTATCCGAAGTATACGCAGCCGACCTTGGCTGCGGTAATGGCATCCTTGGTATAGGATTGCTGCTGCTTAATGCGAAAAAAGTAGATTTTTACGATATAGACGAGATGGCCATCGAAACTTGTGCTTCAAATTTAAAAAACGTAGGTTTCAGCAACGGGTATGTTTTCAAAAAGGATATATTTGACATGGATAATATCAACTATGATTTAATTGTTTCAAACCCTCCCTTTGGAATCCAGAGCAATTTTGACATGGATAGCTTTATGCAAAAGGTATCTAAAATATCAAAAAATTCATTCATAATCGTTAAAGACAATAAATCTATGTATGAGATAGCGAGAAGATACGGTTTTGATGTTGGCAAGACAATTGAAGTAAAAATAGGCAATACTGCAAAATTTCACAGCAAAATATCAACAGAAATCAGAGCACGGATAGTTTATAAATTAGAAGATAATAGTTAATTGTATGGCTAGTAACTTAAATAGTAAAGGCCAAACGAATGCAGCTATATTCACACTTATTATTATTGTGTTGGTCAGCATAGTTCTAATTGTCCTGCTTTACATGACAAATCCTGGTATATTTGGGAATTTAGCCTATCTGATGAATCTGACAAAAGCAGCCCCTACGGTATCCCCCTCACAAGCTGAATTCACTGCTTATAACTGTATAAATACACCATGTGCCCCGTTCGGGCAATCATATAGTTCAGACATGTGGACGCTTGATTATGGAGGTAGCACCCAAACAGAAGCCCTAAATTCTCCAATAGAGTTTACAGTGTATAACGGTACTTACACACTAGCTGCACAAGCAGTTTATGTTGGTGGTCAATATGAATTTCTATGCCCGCATGATTCGAATAGTGATGTTTACTACAATTATTCTGTACCTTCTGGAAATTCATATAAGATTTACTTTTACCCATGCACATTAGAAACAACCACATTCACGGAGACCGGTCTGCCAAGCGGCCAAGAATGGAACATGACTTATGATGGGATATTCAAATCAACTACATCCAACAGCATAGAATTCCAAGTGCCTATATTTAAGTATGCCTTCTCAATAAATAAGTCTAATGGGTATGAACCTAATCCGGTAGAGGGCATACTTCAATCTGGCCAAACACAAGCTATTGCATTTACGCCTACGATAACATATCTTACCACTACTTTCTATTCCGGGTTAGCGCAATATGCCTTTTATTACCCTAGCAATTGGACGCTAGTCTATGACGGTATAACTGGGACAAACTATAGTATTGCAGACCCAATACATATATTGACATCAAATGATCAGTCTCAATCTTACCCTGTAACTGCCTACATAAATGGCTATGTGTGCTACGCCAAAGCTTCTTCGGTTGCTGTCGGTTCAACATATACATTCTCAAATTGGAACTGCAGAACCCTATTTTCGGAGTCTGGCCTTCCTATAAATAAAAATTGGAACCTTACATACGACGGAGTATTTAACGACAGTACAAAATCCATAATACCCATAAACACATCGGCAGGCTACTATAAATTTAGCTATTTCATACCACAGAAGATACCAACTAACAATCAACAACAGCAAAGTGTAAATGCACCACAAAATATAGAATACTATATTCCAGTAACGATAACAAATTCACAAAGCTCCGCAACGCCTACTCCATTCCAACAAGAGATAATCGTAAATTCGGCTAACTACCAGAACTATGAGGCATCAAACCTTCAAAATATTGAATTCTTCAATGCAAATGGACAAATTATACCGTCTTGGCTGGAGAGCGGCGCAAGTAGCAGCTCTACACAGACGATTTACTGGCTAAAATTAGCGAATTCTATACCTGCTGGTGGTTCTATAACTATATACATGGGCTTTGCTTCTACGGCTACAAATCTATTCAACGGAAACACAGTAGGAGAGGCACCGGCATTGTCCCCTATATATGGTGAATATGATGATGGCGCTGATGTATTTAATTATTATCAGAAATTTGGGAGTTTAAGTTCTCTTCCAAATGGATGGTCTATGCTACCTGGGGTAAGCGTAAGTTATTATCCTAACTATATAACTTTGATGTCCTATATTACAAGCGGGTGGACTGGAATTTATACTACTTCTAATCAAGCAATGACATCTTTTCCAAGTATAATAGAATGGTATGGAAACGAATATGATGATTCAACAGGGTGGATCCCATATAGGGAAATCTCTGCCGGTACTACAGTAGGCTTGACAACGAACACGCTTGGCCAAGACCCTGCATATGCGCTGGATGAGGGCTTTTCAGGAGTAGACCCATACCTAACTTATATTGGAAATGATAATATTCAATTCTATGAAAGCACCAACTACCAAGATACAAATACGTATAAGATATATGGACTTTACATAAGTAATCCTTACTCAGCTTCATTCTACACAAATTATTCTTTGGAATACTCTACTTCAAATCTAGCATCTACTTCTTCTAGTTACGTCTTAGTAGGCGTAAGCTCTGATAGGGTATACCAGTGCTTTTATTATAACGGAAGAAAGTATTGTGGCTGGGAAGGAGCAAGCTCAAGTATGGATATATCTTGGGTCAGAGTGCGTTCCTACCCACCTAATGGAGTTATGCCAACAGTAAGCTTTGGGGGTGTACAAACACCTCAGCAAAGTTTGAACACACCACCTTGCTACTACAGCACAAGCTCTACCGCAACAAACAATGAAACTGAAGCCGGCTCAAGCTCAAATATAATATATTACTCTGAGTACTGTCCAGTGATGTTCTATCAGAATACGCTTCCACAGGGTATAGATTGGAGCGTCACAATGAATGGAAACCAGAAAACGTGGACTCCTTCAAGCGGCGCAACTGGAACTGTAGAAAATTTAACATTTTATGCTCTTAACAATACAGTAGCTAGCTTCACTGTACCTACTGTTTCTACGCAGAACTGTAAGTATACACCAACTCCTTCATCTGGTAGCATAAATGTAGGCAAACAGTTCTCACAAGAAGTATCATATACCAGTTCGTGCCAAATGACCTACACAATTTTTAAGAATACTGCTACAACAGGCGGTACAGCATACTTGACATATTCTGTAACGAATCCGAACACATTTGTTGTTATAATGATAGGGGCCGGTTGGTTTGATATGAGTGGGGTTGTGTCATTGCCTCAAGGATGCACAACACAACAGGACGCAACTGGACCAGATAATTATGAAACAGCTTATATAGCAACATGCATCCAAAACCCTGGGACATATACAGTTAGCGTAGAAGGAAATCAGCAGACATATTTCTCTATGGCAGCATATGTATTCAGTCCAGGCCAATACACATTCTCTACGAATTCCGCGACATCTACATCAAGCAGCATCTCCACAACTGTCAATCCAGGTTACTCATTGTATCTATGTGATGGTGGGGCCGGAGATTACAGTGGTGAGAGTGGAGAGCAATTTACGATAAGTGGAACAAATGTAGTGAGCAACAGTCCTTACTCTGCGGTGAGCCAGCAAACAAACAATGTGTGCTCTGCGTCAACAAATAATCCAGACTTAGCAATAGCTGGAATAGGGATATCTATGCAGGGTTACTCTCCACCTCCACCATCCGGAGCGCCAACTTTAGATACATATATATCTGGAAACGGTGGGAGCAGCTTTACAATAACCACCTCACAGCCTAATGAATTGATATTAATTGACGCAAATGGATGGGCAGGGTATACTGCGACTGGTGCTAATCCGAGTGTGACAGTAAATGGAAACGCTGCTACTGAGGTAGCCAGTGAAGGAGTATGCTCAAATCCAGGTATATCAACATTGTTTGATTATATTGCAAAGAATCCAGGAGTATACACAATAAGCATAGGTGAAGATGGGTATGAGACTCCTTACTATTTAAACTTTGCCGCTGCATTCGAAAATGCAAATCCAAATGGGATAGGATACTCCGTTAACTGTGGCGAGACACAGTACTCAGTCTCTACATCGATTTCTGCCGCCTCAAACGAGATTATATTTGCAACAGCTACATACAACACCGGACAATTCAATGAAGGAATAATGAAATGGAATGGAGTATCGGGTTTAGATGAGCTTCATGAGGGAGATGGGCTAGACAGCGGGATTGCTTATACCACCACCAGCAGTGCCGGTACATATCAGATAACGGCTTATGATAATCTCTATACATCTAGTTCAGGAGAAACTATAATAGCTGTAGCTATACCATAAACAATACTTATTTAATATGAATAATGAAGATTTTATAAATAGAGCCAGGAAGAGCGTAAAAGAGAGGTGGACTGTAGATACTATAATCAAAAAATTGATAGAGATGTTGGACCAAAGCTCAAAAGCAGAAAATATTTTATTCAAGGCAGTCTATGACTTATTCTTTCTTTATTATCCTGAGGCAGGAGCGAAACTTGAAGAAAAAGATAAATTCATGGAGATTATGGAAGGTTTCTCGAATAGAAACAGTATAAAAGACAATCTAGATTTATCCGAAGACAGTATGGGTTACGATTTAGATAAAGAAGATATAGAGATAATAAAAAATGGAGTAAAAGAGATAATGAATATGAGATCCTTTAAAGAGTCTATTGAAAAGAGAATAAATGAGATTATAAAAGAAAAATATCCAAACACTTACACAGTACTTGGCGGCGTAATAACTGCCAGACTGATATCCATAGCTGGCAGTATTCAAAAGCTAGCGATCATGCCCAGCTCAAAGATACAGATCTTAGGGACTGAAAACACTGTTTTTTTAAGGGGCAAAAAAACACCTAAGTACGGGGTGATATTCAAGACTAAACTTGTACAGTCAGTCGATGATGATTTAAAAGGAAAGACAGCAAAGATTGTTGCCGGCTACGCTTCATTAGCGATAAAAACCGATGTATTCTCAAAGGAAGACAAAAGCAAAGATTTGTTAAGAAAATTAGAGGAGGAAGTAAAGAGGGCTCGTGGAAACGGAAAGAGTGATAGATAATACATACTGGATAAATCGAGGGTCAAGGAGGGTACTGACTACGATTAACATGCAGACTGGAAAATCTGTTTATGGAGAGAGAATATTCAAAATAAATGGAAAAGAGTATAGGGAGTGGATCCCATCAAGAAGCAAACTTGCCGCTACAATATATAAGGGCTTCAAACCAGATTCTTTAAAAGAAGGAATATCAGTTCTTTATCTAGGCGCATCAACTGGTACAACGGTCTCACACGTATCTGATATTGTAGGCAAAAATGGAAAGATTTATGCGGTTGAGATATCAGAGGAGGTGGGTGTAAAGCTGATACTGCTAGCTGAAACAAGAAAAAATATCTATCCTATAATATACGACGCAGCAAAGCTTGAAGATAAAAGAGAGATCTTAGAAAGATGTGATTTTATATATGAAGATGTGGCTCAAAGAAACCAAGTTGAGATCTTCATAAAAAATGCCAACCTTTTCTTAAAACGGGGGGGATATGGCGCTATAGCAATAAAAGCCAAAAGCATAGATGTACTGGCCAAGCCAAGAGATATCATAGAAAAGGCAAGAGAAACACTATCTAAGAGATTTTCCATCATCAAATCAATAGATTTGTATCCCTTCCAAAAAGACCACTCAATAATTTTTGTAAAGAACTGAGCGTTTACTCATTAACTATCTTCGCAATCGCGTCAGCTGATTTCTTTGCTTCCAATAGAATAAGTCCATAGTTAGTATTAGGATCAACCATCACTGAAAGAATCGCATTGTCACCTGCTTTTATAGCTATGACCCTAACTTCAGATGATTCAGCTATAACTTTATCGAAAGCCTTTGCGCCTAACGACTTCAAGGCTGTTTCTGCGGAACCAAGCATTGATGCTACCATAGCTGCGAAAGTGTTTGAATCGACCCCGCTAAGCATTATATCCGACATTGGGATACCATCAGAGGATATAACCGATGAAGCCTTAACACCACCTATTGAGCCAAGCTTCTCTAGGATTTCATGCATTCTCTCAGATTTCGTTGCCATAAATGATTTATAATTACTTTTAGTATTTAAACTTTCACCTTCAACAAGCCGAACAAGATGCTCAAAGCCTGTCTAACGCCTTCGTCCTTCAATTTTGTAGGCTCATTTGGATCAATCTTAGATAGATCCTCTGCCACTGTTGGAACGATTGGAACGGATTCTCCAAGGTGTAATCTCTCTTTTATCTCATCCACTTTTAAAGCGCCTTTAAGGTCATACTTATTTGCAACTACAACTATCGGCAGACCGTAAGTTTCAGTCTTCCTCAGCATTTCGATCGCCCTTGGAAAGCCTTTCTCATCAGTAGCATCAACTACAAGTATGACGCCTATAGCCTCACCACCAAGCATCTTAAGCAGTGGATCAAATCTTTCCTGTCCGGGTGTACCAAACATATCAGCAATATATCCCTCAAAATCTAATGTACCGTGATCAAGGGCTATTGTTCCTCCCAATCTATCAACACTAACGGCGTTCTTACACGATGAATGAATAAATGATGATTTACCAGCGTTGGTTGGACCAGTTACCAAAATCTTTGGAATGTAAAGTTTTATACCACCCGGTCTCAATACCTTGAAGAGCGCGGAAGAGAATTCCTTGTCTTTAACCCAATCGCACTTTATGACAGCAAAGTACTGACCAAATATAACTCTCTTCTCAATACCACGTATCTGTATAGTTGCATTAACCTTCGAATAGATTGAATTCAGATCGCTCTCATTGTAATTCCATTCGGTGAACATCAATGCAGATGATATCTTCTTGTTCGCCGTAGATGAGAGCTTTTCGATCAATGACTTAACAAAGTCAAATCCAAATGAATCTGCAAATATAGAGAGTGAATCGATGATTAGTATATCATAATCTTTTGACATCTCCTCTAAGAGTACCCTAACAATCTCATCTTTGTCAGAAGGATTTTGAATGACTTTTATATTGTCCATCTTCTCAGGTGTTATGAGTGTAAAATTACTGTATGCGTCCAATATGGTAAGATTATTATTTGCGATGAAGTCATAATCCTTCATGTCATTTATGTATGCCATTGGAGAAGATCTATTCAACAGCAACAGCACCTTCTTATTTCTTATAATATTGCTGTAGAGAATCTGATAACCAAATACCTCATTCCCAACGGATGGAGAAGCGGCGAATATTACTATCTTATTCTCTGGGATACCATTCAAATCACCATCCAACTTTGCTATCCCAAAAACGTTATCTTCCATAGTTTAATTTTAGCAGTTAAATGAATTTAAACGTTTACAATTCAGTCCAGCTCAATACCTCCTTCTCAGTTCCTGTGAAGGTGAAGTATCTTTTACCATTTTCCAACTTAAGACTTATTATGCCATCCATAAGCGACTTTATCGTCTCATTAGTGTCTTGTGAGTGCATGTCACTGTCTATCAAAAACAGGCTGGTCACACCTGATATTTTTGATTTACCGCATATGAACTGCAAGAATCTAAATATTGTATTAGAGTTATTAGAGAGCAGAAGAGAGGAAATAGAATCAAATATGTTCAATGTGGTTTTACCATCCTTTACAAAATCGCTATTCAAAGAGGAAACTGCAACTGCAAGCCCAGTCAAATCAAGAGGCCCGTTAAGCACTCTTGTATAAGCATTGTCCTTCGCATCAGGTTGGATATTTCTAGTGAAGTTATCCACCAGTTTTAAAGACTCACCCAGGTACTGCGACACATTGATCCCCCTTGATGATATACTGGCTAGAAGGTCGCTTGCACCTTTGCTAGCAGTTATATATATGACCCCGGCCTTATTTGACAAAGCCGACTGAAGAAGATGATAAGCAAAAAGGTCCTTACCGCTTTCCTTTGAGCCGTTTAGCAGGTAATTTCTATGTAAGGGAATACCTCCCACAACTTTATCAAAAGATTCAAAACCGCTCATCAACGTATCCATAAAACTAAACAAATTTCACCTTCTTGGACTTTATACCTATCGATGAGTCATCTACATACAGATTGGTACTTACATCTATAGTATCGCCCCCCTTCTCAAAGGAGATAGTGTACTTTACGGATTTTTCAATCGGAACATTAACAAAAGGGAAGAGATATATCATCAAACTCTTAAAAAGAAGCCTTGGATCACCTTTTTTAAGGATTATAGACACATCGTCTTCTATGCTCTCTGGCACCTCCACAATCTTGAAAACATCAGTATCTATGATTATATCTGTTATCTTGTCATGTGGCAGGCTTATTAGATCATCAATTATTTCGTCTATGTTCTCCTGCTGGCTGAATTTCTTTGTAACGGATTTCTTAACCTCATTGTAAGTATATTCTACATTAAGATTAACATAATTTACAAGGTTTAATCTAAGCAGGATACCATAGATGTCCTTAGCGTATATCCTCATCGGATGTGTTGCTTTCAGCTTTATAGAGCCATCTTCCGCATAAGTCATGTAGAGATTCAGATTATTGGAGTTTAACAGGCTCTGAAGAACCTTAAGCGAACCATCTTCCGAATACAGCCTATTTAAGTCATTAGATACATCAAAAGCACTCACATCCATACTTAATTAAGTAACACCTTATATTTAAAAATAATATATCCCTATGCGCACGCCCCCGTTGCATAGTTCGTAGGGTTATAGAGGGCCTGCTCATCCGGATAAATCTTAAATGGCACATTATTTTTGGATTTTATGATCATCACATATGCCGCACACCCTTCACTTTCGTTGAACCAAAACGACGAAGTGGAGTTTATGTCGCTTAAAACATAATTTAACACCGTCTCATTTGACTCTGCCCATCTTACATACTGCTGATTTGTCATAATCATCACATCCAAAGTCGCATTAGATTTGTAAGACATGTGAATTGCGAAAGTATCTGGAATGGCAGAAAATAGGTATCTGTTTCCAGACTCGGTCAGATTTTCTGTCCAAATGGTTAGGAATGGTTTTCCATTCAATAAAGTGAAGTTTAAGGAGTGAATAGAGCCACCTTCTATCACAGCATTAACGGAATAAGGGATACAGTATTCGCTGCTGTTGGATAAAAACAATGACTCGCCTGAACATTCGTTTGGAATCAAAAAGTGATTGTAAAAGGAGTATAAAAACAAACCTAACAAGATTACTACTAAGATAGTTAAACCTATTGATCTTAACAGCATAAAAAGCACCACCCAGAGTTACGTATCATCATTTGTCCATGTTCCCTTTACTTTAATATGTTACGTGTAATACTTGGAAGGAGAAAGTTCAAAAGGTGTCATACGTCAAAATTGACCTTTAAAACATTTATGTTTTACAGTAACCGTAATTGGCAGAGTTCTTAGGAGCGTATGACCAGGTATATGTGGATCCATTAGCTAAGTTAACAGTACAGGAAGCTGCAGGACCTAGACTTGCATTGGTGCATACATAGTAAGTTCCAGTTACAACCACCGGCGGATTATAACAAAACTGCTGTGGAGGTTGACCGGTCGATTGAGCTTCACTACAGTATGAGGTACACTCGCTCTGATAAGTGGACAAACCATTATTACTTGTCGCAGGAGCTAATCCTTTGAATCCGCCTGTGACAAAGACGATCATCAGTACAAGAATAAGTAAACCAACCGCTATAAGGATTATTGTATTTATCGGCAAACCCTGACCTTTGGCGTTAATTATATTCCGCATATTATTTATCCTCTTTTTGTATATTTAAGCCTTTCTATCTTACTATCGAAGAAAAGTCAGCGCTTGGATTCCTTATTTATTATATCTTCGATCTTTTCATTGAGCTTAACAGCTTTTGACATTAATGCATCAACTTCGACTCCACTGAAGTCGAGCTTTTCGTTGTGCATAAGTCGCTTTCCAATTGAGTAAATTTCTTTAAAGGTGTCAACGTCTTCTTTATTTATGACGCTCATACGCTGAAGTGATTCGAGCATATCCTCTATCAGTTCCGGAGATGGTGGAACATCACCGTTCTTCATTATCAATGACTGGGCTGAGTTTATAATACTCCAGTAAAGATCAAGAACAGCACCTGCAAGCCTTAATTTTGCTGAATCATAGTAAAGCTTACTGCGAGACAAAGCTGCATATATTGACTCCTCTGTGGGTTTTATCTCTCCTCTCTGTAGAAGAACCTGTAAAGGCTCAAAATACCCTGTATCCATGAGCGCAACACCGTACTTTAGAACATTTACAGATACGGGGTCAGCGGTCAATACCCCTCTCCAGAAAGCTGTCAGAGTTACAAAGTTTATATGAAGCTTTATCGATTTTTCCTTCTTAACTAGCTCATCGACGTCCTTATAGAATACTCCTAAAAAAGTCTCATCCAACTTATTAAGTATATCATCCATCACTATCATCACATCTACATCGCTGCTTTCTGTTTCTTTTCCCTTGGAATATGAACCAAATAGAATTATCGACTTTATCACCCTTGGGTACTTCACGAAAATTTCCTTCGAGAACTTGTAGGCCGCATCATATCCAATTAGCTTCAACTTACCGCTTTCATCATTTTCTTCCATATCAATCAACTCATCGGAACTCCGGAGAATCCCTGTCTGTTTTTGTCACCTTCATTCATATACCCTCCTCCTAATGCAGGAAATAGGCCAGAGAAGCCACCATAACCAAGGAAGTCATTCTTCAGCCCCAAGTTACTATACGCAGAGTAATCCCCAACAATTGATGAATAGGGGTGCGCCGCGTAGGTGGGAATACTTGTGTATGGCACAGCACCATATATCGGTGCATTCATATACTGATAAGACTGAATCATACCAGTATCAAGCCCACCGACTCCGCCAAAAACTTCCATTATCGCAGGAACATCAACCCCTGCTGCTTTCAATTCATCGTAAATTTTCTTTGTAGGTGTAGTTCCCTGACCAAGTGGGAGATGTGCGTCTATATCGCCCATGTTATCACTCAAGTGATAACGTTTTATCATGTCCTTCATAGACATCGCCATATTTATTATGTCTTTATCTTCATAAGGCTTACCAGTTTGCGGGTTCTCATACTGCTTAAATGTGTTCAGGTGTCCGGTATCAAGATTTATACCTATAAGGTCTTGGCTTAATTTGAATGCTTCTTCCCTTGACATCCCCTTCTTCATCGCATCCTCAACAAACATCTCCCTGGCCTTCCTTATCGCTTCTGAAAGTCCGTTTGGGTCACTCAGAGACATATTCGGAGACATCGGATTCTCTATCAATATCTGTGGATGAGTTTTTGTGTTAAACGCAGAGTACAGAGCTGCGTCCTTTATACCCTCTGCTGCCAATTCTGGGGCCACTTTGTCATACTCTACAAACACCTCACTTGCGTTCTGCATCTGCCTCTCTAGTAGCCTTTTCCTTCTGTTTAAGTCTTCAAGCGCCTTATCAAGTGCATTAACCGACTCAGTAAGCGTTTTAATTCTCTCCTCATCCCCTGCTTTCATAGCGTCCATAAGCTCCCTGGCTATACTTGGCTTCTGCAGCTTTTCTATACTGTATCTTGATGATTCAATACTGGCAAGCTGTTGACTCAGCTGCTCTCTAGACTGGACGTTTATCAGCTTCAACCTTGCTGTCGGAGATAGTATAACACCGTTACCATTTGGATCATCCATTATCTGAGTGTTGATAAACTTTTCCCGTTCTTCCTTCGACATATTTGAAAGCGCGGCATTTATCTCTTTGCCATAGAACTCATCACTCAGAAACTCCTTCTTCGTGACACTAGGTATGATCTCCTCCTTCAATGGGATGACTTTCTCTTCCTGCTTATTGTAAATGTTTATAAGCCTCTTTGTATCCGGGTTTCCAAACTGGTCATAAGAAGCATGGAATATGACTGGCATGTTCTTTATATCCATATTAGCGCTTATTTCATCTGAAAACTTAAGTGAAGCCTCTATCTCCCTCATTAAACTCTCTTTATAGAGCGAATCCCTCTCCCCACGCTGGTTTATGCCAGCCATATTCAAAGACCACGGCGCATGAACACTCAGGTTTACCTTGTTTATCTCTGCCAGGTGAGCTATTGCTTCCCTCTCCTCTTTGCCTATTCTAGCAGCAGGTGTGCCGCCTTCGCCTTGGTACATGCTTGATATGTTTATCTCAGCCATCTGTGCGCCGCTTCTTAGGACCTTTGCAAACTCGTCTAATTGATTTTTGCTGTCTATGGACACCCCTAAAGAATATTGCTTGAAAGCATCGTTGAAGTTGCTACCTAATTCATATTCTGTCATAGTATTACTGACCATTGTACGGCGATACTTGTGACGTCATCACGTGCATAAATTCATGCGGACGCAGTCTGGATTCGTATGCCGTTGGCATATTATTATTTTGCCTTCTATACTATTTATGCTTTCTTTTTTTTATTCGCTTTCATCTGTCGATCAAACAGTCGTTTTTACTGATCACACTGTATGAACGGCTTTTTCTCCCTTAAACCCCAAAAAGCCTCAAATGTTCCTTGTACATACACCTATTGAATATAACTGTTATACCATCTTTTTCAGCGATATCTACAGCTTTTTTATCGTATATCCCCTCCTGCATCCATATGACCTTTGGGTGTTTTTTTATTGAATCCTGCACTATTTTGTATACCTCACTTGATGGCCTGAAGATCTCCACGATATCTACCTTTTGTGTCACATCATTGATAGATTTGTAAGAATCAACACCCAATACTTTCTGGTGATTTGGGTTTACCGGTATTATTGTGTACCCTTTTGACATCAGATAGCTAGGAACATCATGCGCATCCTTTCCAGGGGTGTCAGATGCACCGACAACACAGACAACCTTATTGTTACTAAGTATATTTCTTATATCTGAGTCAGAATGCTTATCCTTGAAAGGAACAAAATCACAAGCGTCTCCTGTTTCCATATAACGGATTTATACTATCTTAAGTTATAAATGCTATACAGGTAATTTATGAAGATAGTTACAATAAAAGAGAAGGAATGCCAAGCCCCAGAAGCTTGTGATTATATTTGTGTGCAGGTCTGCCCTAGAGTAAGAGAAGGCGCAGTTGGCACAGTCTATAAAAGAGAAAATAAGAAAGCTGCGATAGACGAAAATCTATGCATAGCCTGCGGTATATGCGTAAACAGGTGCCCCTATGATGCAATAAGGGTTATAAACCTGCCTGATGAGCTAAATAAGGAGCTAGTGTTCCAGTATAACGTAAACTCCTTCAGGACATATAATATAGTGTCCCCAATGGAAGGAAAAGTTGTCGGGATACTTGGTAGGAATGGCATAGGGAAGACCACCAATATAAACCTCATATCTAACACCTTAAAGCCGAATTTCGGAGATTTCTTGAACGGAGCAAGTGAAAAAGAGATTATAAGAAGATTCAGAGGCAAAGAGATACAGCCATACCTCGAAAAGCTATATAAAGGAGACATAAAAATATCAAAAAAGGAACAGAGCCTATCTTTCACTGGAAAAGTTAGAGAAATTGTCAAGAAAAACAAGTATAAACTTATCACAGATGAAATTATGGATAAGGATATTTCATCGCTATCTGGCGGTCAGATTCAATCAGTAGCTATTGCTGCTGCTATGGACAATGAAGCGGATGTTTACATATTCGATGAGCCCATGAATTATCTAGACATATACCAAAGGCTTAGAATAGCCAACATCATAAAGGAAAAATTGAAGAACAAAACAACCATAATTGTGGAACATGATTTGGTGATGCTGGATTACTTAACTGATTTTGTTCAGATAATGTATGGTTCCGAATCAAATTATGGCATAGTCTCGCATTTGATGCAAACAAGAGTAGGGATAAATAACTATCTTGCAGGGTATTTGCCCTCTGAGAACATGAAATTCAGAGAGCATGAAATAAAGATAAAAGGAAACGTCCCTGATGGCAGCTTAGAAACGCTAGCATCTTGGCCTGACTTCAATGCAAATATCGGCCAATTTACGCTCTCTGTGGGCCAAAATACAGTTTATAGAGGTGAGATAGTTGGGATAATTGGAGAAAATGGGGTGGGAAAAACAACCTTTGCGAAGGCAATAACTGGCCTGGTTGAAATGGACAATGGTCGACTCGAACTTGGACTCAAAATCTCCTATAAACCGCAATTCATCGAAGCTTCTGATGTGATTGTTAGAGATATGCTAATTTCGATAAAAAGAGACTTTCTTTCTAGTGAAACTTTTAGCGGCATAATGAAGAGGCTGGGAATCGATAGAATACTAAATAAAAACATGAAAAATTTATCTGGCGGAGAACTGCAAAAATTAGCAATATTCTCTACGCTATTGAGGGATGCTGATATATACTTATTCGATGAACCGTCTGCTAATCTAGATTTAGAGGACAGATTAGAAGCTATTAACATAGTCGGCTCGTTTATCAAGGCAAATAAGAAAGGGGCTATAATAATAGACCATGATTTAATGTTCATAAACGCGATCAGCACAAGAGCTGCTTTATTTGAGGGTACACCAAATAAGTCTGGGCGTATGGGGAATATAACCCGAACAGAGGAGGCAATAAACAGCCTTCTTAAGAGAGTTGATATAACTATGAGAAAAGACCCAGATAGCGGGCGTCCGCGCATAAATTCCCCTAACAGCCGCTTAGACATAGAGCAGAAAAAGAGCGGCAGAATGTTTGAAATATAGGCAAGTAATATCAGGGTAATATTAAGTGACTATTTTTATTCCTAATCCAATATAATTCTAATAGTAGGGGGAGAATGGAAGACAAGGAATTGAAGTTAGTGTACAGAAGAGCAATAGAGGGGATAATACTGTACAACCAGTACAGGAACAACCTCAACTTCGAAAAGTCCGCCGAAATAGGACAGCAGCTGTTAGCCGTGAATGACATGCTGGTCCTAAACAACATAAAGAAAGGGGAAGAAATAAGCGAAAAGATCGACGAACTAAAAAGGAAACTATCTTCAAGCGAAGTCAGCTAAATATCAACCTTAAGAACAAATAGGACAAAGGACACAAAAGCCAATGTTGTTGGATTGAAGACAGCTATGAGCTGCGAAGATGTTAATGTTCCCCCAAATCCTGGATTAAAACCTGATGAATTGAAACTATAAATCTCTTTATTTGGCACACTTGTGCTTCCCGCACTTGAATTTGTGTAAACCGTCAGGGAGAAAGGAGAGCTCAACTCTACTTTTAATGTGCTTATAATGTAATTATTCAACGCATTCTGGGAGATCTGTGAATTTTCAAACTCCGCAAATTCATACAAAGTAGTGTTAGAAGCCAAAAATGAATTAAAAGCTGAGTAAACGGAAAGAACTCTATTGTTTTGTGACATCACTTGAAAGTCATATCTCAAATAATAGTTAAATATATAGTATGAAAGGGATATCATCGAGATAACAAGGGATAAACCGATTATCAAGTCCAAAGTGAATATCTGTGCTTTCATGACCATACCTTATAGTTAACCTCGATTATAGTGCCTTTTGGAAGGTCTAAAAACCTTTCAAGTGATATTACATACCTGGAATTTGCGGGGACCTTTGATCCAAGCGTAATCTCTGAGTTATTTATATACAATGGTGTGCCATTCAGATAGCTTAAAGTAAGGTTAAAGTTAGTTCCAAATTGAGATAAGTTATAAAAGCAAGACGAGTATGAATTCACAAGGGAATAAGCTTTATTTAAACTTAATGTATAATAAGTTCTAAGCAAGCCAAAAGATGCTATATTTGAACATGGGAGCCCCACCCAATTTGCAGGAGAGCCGAATGAATTCGAGAGGCCATTCAACTCAATGTTGCCCATAGCATTAAGTT
>ERZ1669250.410-NODE-410-length-20143-cov-6.567204_pt1 | contig 20143 bp, 19 predicted proteins | sample MGYA00579295_ERZ1669250 | MGnify/ENA primary metagenome ERZ1669250 (study PRJEB41166, sample SAMN08046056) | hot springs metagenome | biome: hot spring; feature: acid hot spring; material: thermophilic sediment; isolation source: thermophilic sediment from acid...
TCATTAAACACCATTAATCCATGTTTACACTAAGGTATTTAAGTGAACCGCCTATGCCAACTTTTAAAACCAACCCCTCAACCCCCCTCTTAATGAAGCTTAGGCCTTGGTTAATTTCCTTTAGTCCAACAACCCTGACTAGCGCCTTCTCCTCAGTTACCTTAGGCACAGCCCTCTCCTGGTACCTTAACGGTGTCTTTAAGCCGCTAATATACGTCATAACCCTGATAGCCATAATGCTTGCCCAAGCTGGGGTTAACCTGATTCATGATTACGTGGACTACAGGACAGGGGTTGATGTTCTCTATAGGGCTGGTGGATTCTCACATAGGCCTAACCCAATAATTGACCTAGGCCTTAACCCACGTAGCGTTAGGATGGTGGGCTACTTCTTCATTACGGTAACCATAGCCTCAGGCGTATACTTAGCCTTAGTGGTCGGTTTCCCAGTCCTAATACTAGGCTTAGCCGGTGTACTAATTGGGATTGGTTATAGTGAAGCCCCATTGAAACTGCATTATAGGGGGCTTGGTGAGGCTTTTGCGGCATTAGCCATGGGTCCATTAGTCACCTGGGGCTCTTACATTGTTCAAACGGGTATTTACCTTAACCCAGCACCATTAATAGTGGGTATACCTAATGGATTATTCACACTACTCATACTACTGGGTTCAGGGGCTCTTGAACTAGACGCCTCAAGGAGGGTGGGTAAGTTAACGCTGGTTCTGCTGCTGGGGTTGAGGAGGGTTAAGTACCTAGTGTACGGTATTATCGCGTTCATTTACTTAACCTTAATTGCATCGGCACTACTCGGCTACATACCTTACCTATCCCTAGTCTCCCTAATTTTGATTCCAAGAACCCTTAGGCTCGCAGGCCCACTACTAAGTGGTGATGAGGGGGAGGTTAGGAGGCGGTGGAGGGAGTTGAGGCTACTGTGGGCCGGCCCATTCAGCGTTAGGTTAATTATCCTAGCCATACTAATAGTATCAATGATTATTGTTAAACTAGCACCATGGATACCTTAAAAGAGTGGGCTTAAACCCTCACTAGTGATGAGTGAGCTCCGTGCATGAGTGAGTGATGAGTTTGAATCAGCTGATTAAGCCTCAAGACTCATTATTTATTAAGTCAAGCCCCTTAATCACCCATGGAGTGCGTTAACACAGTTAAGGGGCTAATGGAGAGTTTAGTTAAGGACGCCTACCCAGGTGCGTCGCTTGTAGTAAACGCTAATGGTGAAACCTTAATCAACATGACTGTTGGTTACGCTCAGCTAAAGCCCATTGAGAGACCCATGAGGGGTGGTATGCTTTTTGACTTAGCCTCCTTAACCAAGGCTTTATCAACATCATTAATAGTGATGAAACTAGTGGAGAAGGGGGCATTAAGCCTAAGCCAGAGAGTGTCTGAATTGATTCCTGAATTCAGTAGGACTAATGCAGGTGTTAATGATGCTAAGGATAAGGTTAGGGTTTGGATGCTTCTATCGCATACCTCAGGGTTACCAGCATGGTTACCCCTCTATAAGTCTGCCTCAAGTAGGGATGAGTTAATTAACCAAGCCATAACCTCCTTCCCCGTTTACGAACCAGGCTCCAAAGTGGTTTATAGTGACTTAAACTACATTGTCTTAACTGCACTAGTTGAGAGGATTACTGGCCAACGCATAGACTCATTATTCCAGGAAATGGTAGCTAAGCCCCTTAACTTAAGTAAGGCGCTCTATAATCCATTATCAAGGTTCAGTAAGGATGATGTAGTAGCCACTGAGTACGTTAATGGCGATGCACTAGTGGGTGTGGTTCATGATGAGAACGCAAGGGCCATGAATGGGGTTTCAGGGCACGCTGGGTTATTCGCCACCGCTGAGGATGCCGCCAAGATAGCGGATTCTCTACTTGAATCCTATAGGAATGGGGTATTCCTATCAAGGCCGAGCATTAAGGCGATGTGGACTCCCTGGGCATGTGGTGAATCATGCTATGGTCTTGGTTGGCAAATATACAGGAGGGGTGTGACCACCAGTGGTGGGGATTTTCTAACCGATGGTAAGGCTTTCGGCCACACTGGTTTCACTGGTACTTCCCTATGGATTGATGTTGAAATGGGGTTAACAATAGTTCTCTTCACTAATAGGGTTCATCCAAGTAGGGATAATAGGAGGATTGATTACGCTAGGCCTGTTTTACATAATGCAGCTGTGTCATGCGCTGATAAGTTAATCCACCACTAATGCCTAATCATTAATCTTATCTTAAGGTTAAAATGCCCTTAAGGCGCCTGCAAAATTGTTTTAACGTGATTTGAGCATTAACTGAGTTAACTACTCTTCCTCAAATTCTTCTCCCTGAGAGGCCTCCTCGGGCTGGGTCTCCTGACCGGTGGCGGTTGCTCCTTGCCCCGCCTCTGGGGCTAGTTCAGCAACTGCGAAGGATGGACCAACCCTCGTTATCTTAACCTTAACCTTCTCACCAGGTTTAGTGTTCGGTATGAAGATTATGAAGCCTCTTATCTTAGCAACACCATCGCCCCTCTTAGACACTTCAGTTACCTCCACTTCCACAACGTCACCGACTTTCACTGGTTTTGGACCACGGCCCCTTCGTCTAGGCCTTCCCCTATTCATTCCGGAACCTGTTGACGTCCGTATCGCCGTTAATCCAGCAATAGTCCCCTTAATAAATGTTTCGTATATGTGGTAGGTTAAGCATTACCCGGGTGGTCAATGGTAATATTCGTTTTAAATAAAGGTAAATTAATAATCATTAACCGTGAATCATCCTTATTATCCTCCTGTACTTTAAGTAGAGGGAGTAGTCTATGTAAACCTTATCCTCAAGCATCTCGCTGATTGTCCTAGCTAACTTAACCTTACCTGGCAATTGATCGGTGGTTTCAATGTAGAATGCGTTGGATCCTGCGCCGCTACCGAAGGTGACTACGATTATTCTTGAACCAGGCTTAGCCTCCTCAAGAACCTTAGCTAGCCCTAATAAGGCTGAGGCATTGTAAGTGTTACCTATTAAGTCAACAACAATACCTGGCTTAACCTTCTCAAGTGGGAAACCCAACATTTGGGCAACCCTCACCGGGAACCTGGCATTAGGCTGGTGGAAAACCGCGTAATCGAAGTCACTCGGCTTCATACCTAACTCATCCATTAACCCCTTAGCGGCACCCATTATGTGCTTGAAGTAGGCTGGCTCCCCCGTGAAACCCTCGCCGTGAACCGGATACGGTGAACCATCCCTCCTCCAGAAGTCAGGTGTATCGGATGCGTATGGGTAAGTGTACTTAATTTCAGCAGCCAGGTTACTTGAACCAATAATGTACGCAACCGCACCAGTACCCACGGTATACTCCAGGTGTTCCCCTGGTTCACCCTGGGATGAGTCCGTACCGACAGCTATACCGTACTTTATTGAATTAGCCTTAACCAGGCCCATTAGGTTAATTATTGCGTCTGAACCAGCCTTACAGGCAAACTCCATGTCCACTGAGTAAACCTGCCTACTTAAGCCGAGCGCATCAATTAATATTGATGATATTGGCTTAACGGCGTATGGCTTCGACTCCGTCCCAGCGAAGACGGCGCCAACTTCACTTGGCTTCACCCCAGCTCTAGTTAAAGCATCCCTAGATGCCTCAACAGCCATGGTTACTGGGTCCTCATCAATGTACCCAACAGCCTTCTCCTCAACAAGGTACATGTCCCTTATCCTGAGGGCATCATCCCCCCATGCCTCCGCTATTTCACGGGTCTTAATCCTGTACCTCGGTATGTAGGCGCCCCAACCAACTATGCCTACCGCCATCACCAACACCCCTTCACTGGCCTTAACTTAAAGCCGTAGTAAATTATACCGTAGTCACTGTCCTCCTTAACCCTCCTGAAAACTACCTCAACCTCAGTGTTATCACTAAGCTTCTCTGGATTGGGGCAGTCAACCAATTGCCCAAGTACCCTAACTCCATTCAAGTCAACTATACCGAATATTAATGGCCTCTGCTTCTCGAAGTCTGACGTGACGCTCCTAAGCACAGTGAATTCAATTAACTTACCCCTCCTCGGTAACTCAACTTCATCAAACTCCCTTGAACCACATTCGCAAACAGCCCTAGGTGGGAAGTAAACCCTGCCGCATTTCCTGCATTTAAGGGCGGTAAGCCTATAGTACTGTGGTATCCTCCTCCAGTATTTTGGTACTGATAGGGATTGGTCAACCATACTACTTCACCACCTTAAGCATGAAGACTACGCTCTCCTGATCCACACCAACCATGTCCTCAACCACAGCAGCCTCGGCGTTTAAGCCATTAAATGGTTTATCACCCCTAAGCTGCATTGTTACGCTGGCTAACTGGTAAACACCTGAAGCACCCATTGAATTACCCACTGCCTTTAAACCACCATCTAAGTTAACCATAACCTTACCCCCTGGATCAAAGTAACCCTCATTAAGGAGCCTTAACGCACTACCCCTCTTACATAACCCCAGGGACTCCAAAGCCAGGACTCCAAGTATACTATATGTGTCGTGGACGCTTACTATGCCGTTGAAATCATTAAGTGGGTTAAGTGCCTTAACAGCCTCAGTAACTGACATTAGCACAGTGTAGTCGTTCCTAGATGCGAAGTATGAGTTTGATGCACCGAAACCATAGCCCAATACACCCACTGCCTGATCCTTGGAGTTGGGCTTACTGCATAGTACTAGGGCTGCTGCACCATCGACGAAGGGTGAGACATCGTAGAGCCTTAATGGATCGGCCACAAGCTCTGAGTCAAGTACATCCTTTAACTTAGCTGCCTTCTTAAAGTAGGCGAAGGGTGTTTTTGATCCCCTCTCATGCATTTTAATAGCCCATGTAGCTAAGTCCTCGTACTTATACTCGTAACTCCTCATGTACTGCTTAGCCATTAACGCAGCTAAGACTACTGGGGTTGCCCCGAAGTATGATTCATAGTCGGAGTCAAGTAGATATGATGCATACTTATTCTGCTTAAGCGAGGTGACTTCATGGGGCTTATCAACGCCAACCAGTAGTACGCATCCATCATTCATTGATGCCACGTGGTTTAACGCAACCATGAACGCGAAACCCCCTGAACCATCACCATTCTCCACCCTTATGGATGGCGCATTCCTAATGCCTGAATAATCCCTGAGGACATTACCTATCGCCATTTGCTCCCCGGCTAGTTCAGAGAGAGCGGATGCAATGTAGATTGCCTTAATGTCGGGGTTACCTGCGGATTCAAGGGCCTTTAAAGCAGCCTCGGCGAATAATTCCCTATAACCCTTATCGTAGTATCTACCTGGAGGGATAATGTGTACTCCATTTATATAGCCTAATGCCGAAATGCTCATCGACTTTCCCTTTCACATAAAGCTTAATAAATATTACACCGTGCTTAAAACAAGACACCATTATGGTGTTAACGCTAATTAAAGTTCAATGTGCATTATCGTGAAGCATCAGTTCAGTAAACCTTAAAAGTTAAACGCAAAAATAGTGTGTTTACATATGGTTAGTGTTCATGGTTTCATGATTGGAAGAAGCCTAGTTCTCGGTGATGCTGAACCAGCCTTAACAATACCTTCAATATACGTTACTGATGATGTAGGCAATACTAGAATTAAGAAGGCCATTAACGAGACTGGGGGTGACTTAGTGTTATCGAGTTACGTTAAGTTACCCGTCAGGGATAAGGCTGTTGAGTCAAGTGTACTTAACTTAACGGGTAACGTTAGTAACATTACTACACTCATCAATGAGTTAATTAGGGTTAGTAAACTAACCGTAGTTATCGTTGGTTGGCAACCTGATAAGGGGTGGTCAACAACCCCTCTCTTCACCAGTGAATTAAGTGTAATTAGGAATAAGGTTAAGGCATTTGCCTCCCTATTCCCTCACGACGTGTTTGAGTTAAGTGATAGGTACATTTACGTACTGTACATTAATCATCCCTCAGGCTAATGCGTTAAAGCAGCCACTACGCTTAGCCTTATTAGCCATTGTGTGGGCATGCAGTATTGGTTCAGGCATTCTATCCCTTAGGCATAGCCCTGAAATTAAAGTGAGGGCATCATTAAGCGTAACCATGTTGCCTACGCTTACGTAGACCTCATGACTACCGCATTTAACTACACCGCCAATAACCTCCCCATTACTTGGATCAAGTATTAGGGATTCCCTAACCTCACCGTAGAGTAATGATTTTGCAACTCCAATGGTTGGTAAACCCATTACAACCCCGAAGTGCGCGGCTATGCCAAGCCTATAGGGGTGGGCTATCCCATGACCATCAATTAACACAACCTGGGGTCTTCTACTAAGCCTCATGAAGGCCTTAATCATGGGTGAAAGTTCCCTGAATGATAATAGTGTTGGCACGTATGGGAACGTAACCTCACCTTCATAACACCCATACTCAATAACGTGACTCAGCCTTATTGAGTAGGTTGCGGCCACTGAGTAGGCGTAATTACCCTTATACGCCACATCAATGCCTGTAATGAGGTCTATGGGTTGCTTCAACGGTGTAGTCACCACCATTGAGGCTAGCCTCCTCTGAACCATGCGTGCAGCCTCAAGGTTAAAGCCCCTTGGTATCCTTGACTTAACGTAATTCTCGCTAATAGTCCTCTTAACCATTCGGTTAATTCACCGATTAAACCAGGTTGAACTACCCTTTATTGGTTTCCCACAGCGTCCTCTTAGGTTTAAGCAATGATGAGCCCTAATGATTATTCAATGATGCTAATTCCTTAGACATCTCTATTATTCTCTTAACTATACTAGTGGTGCTGCATAGTTGGCAATTAACCATGTTAGGCATCCTAACAACCTCAACATTAATGCCTCTACTCCTCAAGGCCCTCCTAATCTCATCCTCAGTGAAGGGTTGGTTAGGCCCAAGGAGTATTACGTCAGGCTTCTCCTCCTCAACAACCCTGAACATGTCGTCCCCGTAACCAACCCTAGCCTTAGTCACGTACTCTAAAGCCCCAAGTACCTCAGCCCTTTGCTTAGCTGGTATTATAGGCTCCCTACCCTTAATCCGCCTAACGCTCTCATCAGTGGATACTACGGCTACAACCCTACCTAAACTCCAAGCGTACTTGAGGTAACCTATGTGGCCTGGGTGTATTATATCAAATGTACCGGCTACGAAAACCTTCCTTGAGGCTGACTTAGCTAGTTCACTCGGCTTCCTCCAATTAACATCACTTAGCTTAAGGATTCTTAAGGCGTCCAATAGGCCCTCTGCATATGATATTGTCGCTAGGGCAGTCTCATAATCACCAACCTTGAAGTAATGTAAAGTATCCTTAAGGTAAGCCTCAGCCAATTCAATTAATTCACCAATATCCCCATTTCCATTAGTACCCTTGCGCAGTGCCTCAATGGCCTGCTCAACGTTTCTAACATAAGTCATTACTCTATCGGCTAAGGCATTCATTAATTGCCTAATGTTACGCCGGGTTAAAAACGCTTGCGACTAAACAATACGTATCACGGTGCGGATACGTTAATGGGGTTAGAGCACGATTGAATCGCTTAGGCAACTTCACAATGCTTAAATAGGTGCCTCTACAATAATGATACATGAACATACTTCAAGCCCTCGCCCTACTAATAATAGTAATCGCAGTACTCTCATCATCATTATCCCTTTACTTTGAGGTTAAGTACTGGAGGAGTTTAAGGGACCCTAATGATGATGTTAAGTACCCATCTGTCACAGTAATCATGCCAGTCAGGGGCATTGACCAGAACCTTGAAGGCAACATTAAAAGCGTCTTAGAGCAGAAGTACCCTGCAGCAAGAGAGTACTTATTCATTATTGATGATGCTGATGACCCAGCCTACGGCTTAGTAAGCGGCATCACGAAACACTACAGTAATGCAAGGGTCATTATTAATAACGGCGGCTTCAATAAGGGTTCAGCATTAGCTAAGGGTATTAGTGAAGCTAAGGGTGATGTAATAGTTATTGTTGATAGTGACGCCTATGTTCATGATGAGTGGTTAATTAACCTAGTTAAGTTACTTAAGGCTGGTTTAGGAGCAGCAACAACGTACAGGTTCTACGTACCATTAAGTAGGTTAAACCTTGGTTTACTGCTTAAGGCCAGTTTTAACATGATTGGGATAACTGCAATGCAGAATGAGAAGGCTAGGTTCACTTGGGGAGGATCAACGGCAATTTGGAGAAGCCTAATGGTGAAGTGGGGTGTAGTAAAGTATCTGCCCTACTACCTCAGTGATGATTACGTGTTAACGCACATGGTTCATAGAGATGGATTAAAGGTAGGCTTTACACCAAGGTCAATTGTAATAACACCGGAGAACACTGGGATTAGGGATGCCTTTAAATGGGCTGTTAGGCAACTCTGGTATGTTAAGGTATACAGCTTTAACGGTTTCATGCTCTATGCTGCATCGTATACGCTTTACGCAGTAACGCTGCCATCAGCGTTAGCATTATCGGTGTTCATTAATTGGATTATACTGCTTGGACTAGCACCCTACCTAATTGGGGTGGTTAAGGACTACTACAGGATTAGTAGGATTAGGACTCAGAACATCTTCTATGCTAGGAATATTGGGATTAAATACACCTATGCCTTAGCTGCCACATCAATACTTAATGTCTACTTCTCCTGGCTTGCATTAATCGTAACCATGTTCACTAAGTCCATTAACTGGAGAGGTAGAGTATTTACAATTAATGACGTTAGGAGGGGTATTGAATTAATGCCCCTTCCTTAATTAACTCGCTAATGGTAAGGGGGTATACTCCATGAGGGTATGCCTAAATTAAGTGATGAGAGGTTAATTAGGGATGAAGGTTAGTGGGCCCGCCGGGACTTGAACCCGGGATCTCCCGCTCTCCAAGCTAACTGCTCGTAAGGCGGACATCCTAACCAAGCTAGACTACGGGCCCTCTTTCTATGGGCCATTGGTTCACGGTTTATTAAGCTTTAACCTTCATGCGTGTTAAAAATGCTTTAATCAATTTAAGCAGCAGTTTAATTAGCGTAATGTACTGGAAACGCGTATTGAGTTAGCGGCCTTAGTATCATATTTAAATAGGAGGTAGGTATGGGGTTCTTAATGATGTTTCATAGAGAGTTAGCAATGATATATGAGGCTAATGGTAAAACAATAGTTGAATTCATCATTAGGCTTAGTGAAGATAGGCCAGGCATATTAGCAGCCATATCTGACGTCTTCGCTGAGAATGGGGTAAACATAGTTAATGCATCCTTCAATAGGCTTCAGAAGATGATTCACGTTGTTGCTGACTTCACTAACTCAGTGTCTTCAATTGGTGATGTTGAGAACATGCTTAGGAAATTCTCCTTCGTCTATGATGTTATGGAGAAGGTGCTTAATAATGACTCATACGTTATGGCAACGTTATCAATACCAACATTCAACAATAACTACGTATTAGCCATAGACCATGATGTCTTTGAGAACCAGGTGAATGAACTATTATTAGGCATATTGAAGAGTTTAGGGAAGAAGGATGGTGAATTAATTCTAGGCATGTATGGCTCCTTTAAAGCCAGTGAACTAAGCATTCTCCAGTTAAGGGGCTTAGGTAGAGTTCAAGTGCAGTCAACAGGTAATGTAACCATTGTTAAGGTCTGCCGCGAGAACCTTAATGAGGAGTTCTCTAAACTAATCTTAAGCTATCTTGAGGGCTTCACCGGGTTATTTAATGCTAAGATTCAGGGACAAGGTATAAGTGAATCATGCCTACAAGTTAAGATAACTACTGCATAATACCTCTTTAGTTTACGGGCCTACACTAAGTGTTGGATCATCAATAGTGACTACTGAAGCCTTAGGTAATATTTATGATCACAATTCACTGGATGCTTAAATCGCATGTTAGAGAAATAATTTACCTTATCTTAAAGTGTGAGGCTTACTGCTTGTTTTACTAAGTATTTCATTGAATTGAAAGGTAACTAATCATTCAACCCCAAGAATTCTCTTAAGTCCTGGGTAAGCCTCGAATAGCTGCTCCTGCATGGCTATCGTGTAGTACTGTATTATTATCTCCACCATTAGTATTAGCCCTATTCCAGTACCGTAAACCCCTAGGATATCCCCTAAGGCAGCAATGAAACCTGCCAGTAAGCCACTGGTGAATGTTAAGGAGTTAACGTACCTCTTCAAGTGTATTGCCAGCGACCTTGCAGATGCCCTGAAGCCGGGTATTGATAGGCCACTTGAAACCATTGTCCTGGCTTGATCCTCAGCGCTTAATCCAGCTAGGTTAACCCACAGGTATGCGAATACTACAGATAATGCTACATACATAAGTATGTGGACGACCACGTACTGAGGGGTCATGTTATAGGGTATCACGGTGAAGTAGTATATTAGGGATGTGGGGCATGGTTCATTAACGGTGCCGAACTTAGCTGTTGTAATAACCCTTATGCAGGCTATTGAGTTTAATAGGGCGTTTGCATTATGGGGATTGTAGGTTGCCCAGACGAAGTAGAGTCCATTGTATATTAAGGCAACTGTGTACGCTGTGAATATTATCGGTAAAACTGAGACATACATTACCTTGAATGGGTACGACATCTTGTAGCCACCATACTGAACAAAGGATAATGGTATCCTAACCTCCATTAACTCAACGTACGCTATGAATCCACCTAAAACTATTGTTGAAATTAACCCTACTAAGCCAGGTAGGTTAAACCTGTAGATTATTGATAATAATGGTACAAGCGTATGAGAAACTGCGGCATTGTATATTGCCGCTACGAGAGCTGGTACAATACCTAGTAATTCCCCTGCGCCAACAGTTACCGGCATGAATGTGGACTGGAATATTGACCTAATTATGCTTATTAATATGAAGAGCGATATGCCGCTTCCGATACCCCAACCCTTAGATATTAGGTCATCAAGCAGTATTACTATTACCGCCCCGAAGAGCATTTGAAGCCATACGACGAAGGCTAATCCGGCATTAGCCACTGTTAACTGATGAGTTGACATTATGAAGGCACCCTCAAACATTGCTATTACCACAGCAACAAGTTTCGTTAATGCCGTGAATCTTGCCTGATCCTGGGGATCATTTAAATCAACATCCATCAATTCCGAGAACGCAACAAGCTCCATTATTATGCCAGCTATTATTATTGGGCCTATACCTAACTGTGCTAGGGTACCGTTAGTTGAAGCGAATATTATAGCCACAAGTGGGTTAAAGAGCGGGCTACTTGATGATGCTACAATACCGTACAGTGGGGTTACTGATAGGAGTAGGTAGACTGTGGCCGCTAGGAAAGTCCATATTAACCTACTGCCCAGCGTAACAGGCCTATTAGGCCTAGGGACAGTGGGCATTAGCGTTAAGAGCGGTTCCACTAACTCTATGAATCGCTTGGACGCCACAGTTTCACCTAAAATTACTGGGATTAATAAGGTTTATTAGAGGGCATTGCAACTATGAACTATCAATATGTTAATATTAACTGGAGCGTATCCACTCATTTACACCATGAGCTTAAGGCTAGTTGCGGATGATTAATAATTAGGCTTACGCGCCTTGTTGAGTGCTCGTGAGCCTTATGTGACCTAAGTACTTTTCAAGTAACCCAGCCTGTTTAAGTAGGTCACATACCCTGCACACGTTCCCTGAGGTTGGGAAACCACAGTAGGTGCATTTATTGAGCTTAACCTGCCCCTTAAACCTCTCATTAATCATCCTTGAGAGCTCATCACCAAAGGACACCATGGAGTACTTAACGTTTGGATTATCCCTCTCCCACCTGGCTAGGGTGAATTTAAGTTCATAGCGTGGATTATTGTAAACAAAGGGGCATTCAATGGTCATTAACGGTATCCCATGGTAGTAGGCGTATAAGGCCACCTCCTCCTCCCTAATGAACCTCAGGGGCTTAATCCTAGGTATGAACTCCTCCTCAACAACATCATTACTTGGGGTGGCTCCAAACCAAGCGAAGCGCTTAATATCATTACTAGTTACGTTGAGGAGCACGGTTTGAGCCTCATCATCAAGATTATGCCCCGTGGCTATCTTAGTTAAGTTAAGCATCTTACCTACAATATTCATTGCCCTCCGCCTCATGACACCGCATATGGTGCACATGTGAGCATTAACACCCTTCCCCCATAATCCCTGGGCAATGTCGAACGCCGTTACTCCAAATAATTCACTGAACCTGAACACCCTATACCCTATGTTGAATTCCTCAGTTAACTTAGCTACATAATCCGTTGAGTTAGCCCTCCTAACGCAACTGTAGGGTTGTCCCTCATCAATACTGAAGGCTATTAACTCAACATCCTTAGGTATCCTACCCAGCCTCCTCAACTTACCCAACAAATACATTAGCACTAGGCTGTCTTTACCACCACTTACAGCTATACCAACCCTATCACCACTTACTATTAACCTATATCTCCTCACCGTCCTAGCTACAGTATCCTCAATGGAGCTGAATAGGCAGTTTAAGCATAGTTTCTCACCACTGGATGCCTTAAGGTACCTTGCCTCCCTAACACCGCACCTATCACATAAAGTAACCATACTACCGCACTGGCTTTAACACCAATTATTAAATAACTTACCTACCTGTTAAGCTGATACTCACTGGATTAAGAGAAGCCTAATTGCGAAAATCACCACTGCACATAGTAATGGGGTTGCCTTCAATATTATTGAGGCTAAGGCTAAAACCACCAATGCAATCACAAGGTACCCACCCCTCACCTTAGCTAGAGGCATACCTACTATTATTAATGCAAGTAGGCATGCAGTGATGATGATTACTTGAATAATCGAGGTGATTGCATTGAAGAGTAAGTACAATGTGAATTGAAGTAATGCCGCTGCTGGCGTTAGTTTACTTAAGCCGACATGACCACCATATGCGCTTCTTAATTGCGCTAGCATTAACAATGCTGTAATGAATGGTATTAGGGATAGGAATGCAACCATTTGAGGTGAATAGCCTGCTAGCATTAATACTGGGGAAGCTGAAAGCAGTGGGGTCGTGGTTAACGATGAGCTGCGCCTAACAGCTAATCCAATAGCCATGGCTAATGCCACGAACGGCATCACGATTAGTAGCGGCAATTGATTACTGAGACTTATGGCTATGAAACCCACTATGAGTAACCATGATAATGCTAAGGCATGCATTGATGCGGTGTAGGTCCTAACTAACCCATTGTACGTGAATAGGCCACCCTTGATTAAGTAATTCTGAATCAATGGAATGAGAATTAACGCCAGTGAGAGGGCGTATTCAGCATTAACTAACCTTAGGTGTGAGAATACGTAAGTGACGTAGACTAGCATAGAGACTACAATATCATCACCAGCATTAATTAACACTGCATTACGCATAATGACTTCACTTTAGGCATGGCATTTTATAAAGATGATTGTCTAGGGCATGAAGAAGCACTCTCTAGAATGAAGCACCCTTTATGGGAGTGCGGCGTTAATTAAAAAGGCACTTAGCTAGGTATTGTTTCCTTAATGCAGTGAAGCATAATAAGCCTAGTTACTGGGCTAATGCTATGCCCACTATTCACCTGTATCAGCAGGATAGTTACCTTAAGGAGGCGGATGCGAAGGTTATCGCGGTTGACGGTAATAATGTCATTCTCGATAAGACCATAATACATCCAAGCAGTGGTGGTGTTGCTCACGATACTGGATTAATCATAGCTGGAGGCGAGCAGTACAGAATTGTGGATGCTATCCACAAGAGGGATACTGATGACGTTATCCACGTGTTGGATAGGAATCCCCAGTTTAAGCATGGTGATGATGTTAAGGTTGTGTTAGACTGGGATAGGCGCTATAGGTTAATGAAACTTCACACGGCATCACACATAATGGCTGGCATAGCCTACTCCAAGTATAATGCCCTAGTGACTGGAGGTGATATTCAGCCTGACTACGCTAGGGATGATTACAGCCTCACTGTTGGTGGTGAGGAGCTTAGGAGGATATTTAATGAAATAGTTACTGAGGCTAACGAGGTTGTTAAGAGGGGGGTTGAGGTTAAGGTTTACTGGATGCCGCGTGAGGAGGCTCTTAAAGTACCTGGCATAGTTAAGCTTGCTGAAAGGGAGCCGCCGCCTGGTGATAAGTGGAGGATTGTTGAAATACCTGGTGTTGATATTCAGGCTGATGGTGGACCGCATGTAGCCAACACTAGGGAGATTGGGGAAATCATTATTCAGAAGATTGAGAACAGGGGTAGGAATAAGAAGAGGGTTTACTTCACTGTTAAACCGTAAAAACTTGCGGTATTTGAGTAAGCGCTTAAACTCAAGTTGATTACTCAATCGGCATGCCCTTAGCCTTAATTTCGGCTAACTCCTTGGTTTCGAAACCCTGCATAACTGAAACCACAAAGAACACTACTGAGGCAGCTAGGGCTATTAAGTAATCCCACGGGTACTTTAAGTAACCCATGCCTAGTGAGCCAAGGTAGGATAACGCACCCATAATTAGCATGTAGCCTATGAACCATGATGCTGAGGAAACCTCTAAGGCTGCGTAGGATCCCTTGGACTTATGGTAAAGGTAGAGCAGTGACATTACCATTATCACTGCGAATGCACTCCAGTAAATGGTGAAGCTTAGTGACGCATTTATGAGGCCTAGGTACATTACTAGCGCAATTGAAGCCCAGTAAATTATGGAGAATAATGCACTCTCCTTAGCGCTTAAGCCTAACTTCCCCCTATACCCCAGTACCACTAGTGGTAATCCGAAGGCCGTAACAATGAAGACGTAACCTAAGCTAGGCCAACCCGTCAAGTATATTAACATTGATGATGCAGTGAAGCTGATTAAGCCTATTAACCACGGTGAGTAAACACGGTACCCCCTCCTTAACTCTGGGGCAGTTCTCCTAAGGACTACTAGTGATGAACCACCAGCCAGGTAGTTAACAACAGTGGCTGTTGATGATATGCTTACTATCTGGTACCAGGTTGGGAACGGGAGTAGGAAGAGAAGCGCCAGTATTAGGGTGAATACCATTGAGAACCAGGGCGTCTGGAATCTCTTATGCAGTGAACCGAACACCTCAGGGAAGTAACCTTGTCTTGAAAAACCGTAAAAACTTCTGGCGGTGGTACCAATGTAGACGCCCATTGTGCCTGCTGGGGATACCCAAGCATCTACGAGTAGTATAGCCGCAAACGCAACTAGTAAGGCTACACCACTTGTGGCTAATTCAGTGTAGAATGGTGAACCAGCCCAATTAGACTCAGCTAGGTTCTGCCAGTCACCTGGCTTAATTAATATAGTGTACTTACCTTGACTATCCTGGAGAAATACCTTACCCCAATCAATACCTCCGATGAAAGCCACTTCTAGTGCTACGTATAAGCCGGCGGTAATTAGTATTGAAAGTATTAACGCTAGGGGGACATCACGGTGGGGGTTCCTTGCCTCACCAGCGTACTCTAAGGCTTGCCTAAAGCCTTCATATGCCCACACTATACCGCTTGGTATCATTGCACTGAACACTGCAGACCAACCCAACGGCATGAAGCCACCATACGCGGTGAAGTTGCTTGGGTGGAAGTAGAGGGATATGAGTAGTACTACTGTTAATGATGGTATGATGAATTTCCATATTGTTATGGCTGTGTTAACCTTACCGAATACGTTTACTCCGATGATTTGAATGAGCGTGAATAACGCTATTAATGCTGCTGCAGCAGTAATGCCAAGTGGCGTTAAGTAACCTGACGCTGAACTGAACACTGGTAAATACTTGTTAGTGTACATTATTATTGCCTCAGCCTCCATCGCCACTGTGGTTGCTGCACCTATTAAGTAGGCCCAACCAAGCAGGTAATTTGATATTGAACCATGCGCGTAATGGTCTATGCGAACCAGTGAACCGGAGAAGGGTAGCATTGATCCTAATTCTGCGTAGGCTAGTCCAATGAATATGAACAGTACTGCTGCTATGACCCAGGATATTAATGACGCTGGACCAGCGTATGATGCACCAGCCAGTGCAGCAAATAACCAACCACTCCCAACCATTCCACTTATTGATAGGAATAGTAAGTCACTGAACGTTAGGGTTTTCCTTAACTTAACTTTGACTTCTCCATTATCGAAGACTCATCGGCTGGGTCATTAGGTATCCCTTTATAAACCTTTACTCATTAATCATGGGTATTATTAGGGCTTTATTAACATTAGATAATCAGCAAGATGAAAAGCCCCAGCTTCATCAATTACTTATTCTATATATTTAGTTATACAAATCACACACCTATGACTAGAAGGGTTAAAAAGATAAATACTAGTGGGTTTCGTATGCAAGGTGAATTAGTGGATAAGTTCAAGAGGATATTCGCAAGGAGGGGGCGATCAATAATACTTGCGTATGACCACGGTATAGAGCATGGTCCATCAGATTTCCTAGAGAACCCTGACTCAGCGGACCCAGCATACATAGTTAAGTTAGCTAAGGACGCTGGATTTGATGGGCTTGTGCTTCAGAGGGGATTAGCAGAGAAGTACTATGATGGGGGTGTACCCTTAATAGTTAAACTCAATGGTAAAACAAACCTGTACACTGGTGAACCATTATCAGTAGCCAATTGCACAGTTGAGGAGGCCGTTAGCCTAGGTGCAAGCGCCGTTGGCTACACTATATACGCTGGTAGTGGGTATGAGTGGAAGATGTTTGAGGAGGTTGCGAGAATAAAGAAGGATGCGTTAAGGTTCGATATACCTCTAGTAATATGGTCTTACCCAAGGGGTGGTAAAGTAAAGGATGAGACCGCACCTGAAATAGTAGCCTACGCGGCTAGGGTTGCCCTTGAGGTTGGGGCTGATGCAATGAAGATTAAGTACACGGGTGACCCTAAGACATTCTCCTGGGCCGTTAAGGTGGCTGGTAAGGTTCCAGTGCTAATGTCAGGTGGACCAAAGACTAAGACTGAGGTGGAGTTCCTGAAGCAGGTTGAGGGTGTTATTGAGGCTGGTGCATTAGGCATAGCAGTGGGTAGGAATGTGTGGCAGAGGAAGGACGCATTAAAGTTCGCTCAGGTACTCGGTAAACTAGTCTACGAGGGTAGGAAGGTTGAGGAACTGGCAGGTGAGGTGCAGTGAGGATTGGAGTATTAACTGGAGGGGGGGATGCCCCTGGCTTAAACATTGCAGTGTACTCGTTCGTTAGGCTGGCTGAGAGGAATCATGAAGTCTACGTAATATACCATGGCTGGAAGGGGCTACTTGAGAGGGAGGTTAGGAAAATATCATCACTGGACCTAGTTGACTTCGCCTTCTCGGGTGGAACATACATTAAGACCTCCAGGACTAATCCATTTAAGGATGAGGAGAGGGCTAGGTTACTTGAGAAGAATGTTAAGGAGCTTGGCTTAGACGTAGTGGTGGCAATTGGGGGCGATGACACGTTAGGCGCCGCTGGTGAGGCTCAGAGGAGGGGTATTTTGAACGCTGTGGGTATTCCTAAGACTATTGATAATGATGTTTTTGGTACTGATTTTACTATTGGTTTTGATTCTGCTGTTAATGCTGCTGTTAATGTTACTGAGTCTTTTAAGACTACGTTAGTGTCTCATGAGAGGATTGGCGTAGTTGAGGTTATGGGTAGGGAAGCAGGATGGGTAGCACTACACACAGGACTAGCAACAATGGCAGACGCAACACTAATACCTGAGAAGCAGGTTAGCTGGGATTCAGTGGCTAGGAGGGTTAAGGAGGCTTACGAGAAGAAGCACTGGGCCCTTGTAGTAGTCTCAGAGGGTATTAAGGAGTACGGTGGCCCAAGGGATGAATTCGGCCACGCTAGACTTGGGGGTGTTGGTAATGAATTAGCTGATTACATTGAGAAGGTGACTGGAATAGAGACTAGGGCCGTTATACCAGGGCACATAATAAGGGGTGTACCGCCATCAGCGTTTGATAGGACTCTAGCAATAAGGTACGCTACGGCGGCATATGAGGCTATTGAGAACGATAAGTTCGGCGTAATGATGGCGTATAGTAATGGTGAGTTAACCCATATACCCATTGTTGAGGTTGTGGGTAAGAATAAGCTAGTGAGTGGGTACTGGTTAAGACTATACGAGACCTATTGGGGAGATCTAAACTAAGTAACTAATTAATGCATTATTCCGGGTTAAATATCATCTATTAACTTAACTCTAATTAGTATTAAATTACTTTTAAGAACAATGTCGTACTAGCCTCATCAGTCTCATACCGAATTATTCGTCGAGACTTCTAAAATTTGTGTGAAACAGGACAACCTACACTTGGGGTTATGGACATAGCTGTTGTTAGAAATGCTTTTGGTAGACAAAGGGATTCCTTTGAATTGGACCTTAACCTAGAGGACCTCGGCTCACTAAGGGCTGTCTTCATAAGGGCTCCTGCTATTACTAAGACCTGGGGGTAACACTAAGATCCTTGCTAGGCTTAAGCATCCTAGAGTTAGTTATGTTATCGTCGCTGCAGTGGAAGACAACATGATAGCCACGTCATTTCACCCAGAATTAGCGACAACTAAGGTGCATAAGCATCTACTTGAACTCACCAAGGGTAAAGTTTAAGCTGGTGAATACTTGGATTTTATAATTGAAAATTAACCTTTAGTTGTTAGTCGTTCACTTTTTCTTGAACCTGGTATCACGTAGTTCCTTGTCCCTCTCCAGAACTCCTCTTCAACCTCCGGTGGTAAGTCATACTCCACTGGGTCCCTAATTCCATTAATCTTGAATGCTAACCTACGCATGTAGCATGGCCCACACCGACCGCAGTGCTTAGGACCCTTATCGTAGCAGCTCCAAGTTAAGTGAAGTGGTGCGTTAACTTCTAGGCCTAGTTTCACGATCTCATGCTTAACCAAGTGTCCCACTGGCATTAGTAATTCAACATGCTTATTTGGGCCTACTGCATACGGCATTACCTGATTAAGGAGCCTTATGAACTCCATCTCATTATCAGGGTAAGCCCCTGATTCCTCTAGGTTAACTCCAGTGGCTACGTAGTCGTAACCCATTGCCTCAGCTATGGCCACGGCTAAGGCTATGAAGACTAGGTTCCTTGCTGGGACCCATTCGTGGGCGAATTCAGCACCATTAATACCACTCCTCCTCCTATTAATCTCACCCTCACCGAGTAATGGTGAGTGCCTAACTATCTTGAAGAAGTCCATGTTAACCTCAAGTAATGGCACATTAAGGAACTCTGCAATTCTCCTAACAGCCCTATCCTCGGGACCCTCCGCAACATGACCGTAGTTAAAATGCAGCAGTGTAACGTCATAACCCTGTTTAATCAATTGCGTTGCCGCAGTTGTAGAATCCAATCCCCCACTAGCCACCACAAGCACTCTCCTAGGCTTACCCTGTTCATCCCTCCACAGCCTTAATACACGCCACCCCCCATCCCTAGTTACTTCAATTACACTGTATGGTTCAATTCTCTTGATTACGTTAGCATCCCATGGTGGTTTATCAGGGTCTTCAAGGTACGTATCCAGGCTCGAGAAGAAGAGCGCGTTTAATTCCCTATCCCACATGACGTATAGGGGCTTGAAGTTAACGGCAAGCCAAAGCTTACCTGGTCTTCTCCTATCAATAATGGCTAGTGCAAAGGACCCCACTACCTCATCCCTAAGTATTCTTTGAAGACCCTCAAGTGAACCATCCCAAGCCTTCTCAAGTAGGGGTGGTAGTATTGATGAGTCTATTTTACTGATTTTCCTTATCCCATACTTACCCTCAAGCTCAATATCATTGGCGATAGTGCCATTGTGTGAAATAACCACATATTCACTAATCATTGGTTGAATATCATTAAGCCCCTTTTCCTTAACATACTCTGTCGTTGGCTCAGCCCTATTATTAGCTATAGCCACTACAGTATCAGTATCCAGTATCCTTGGGTAATTAGGTAGGGTTTCACTGGCCTTACCCAGTGATTTAATCGACTTAATTTCCCCATTCCTACTCATGGTTACAATACCCCAACTATCCCTACCCCTCTCCTCAGCCCTCATCACAATACTCCTTAACTTACCCTCAATACCCCTAACCCTAG
>ERZ1669250.411-NODE-411-length-20089-cov-5.658031_pt1 | contig 20089 bp, 16 predicted proteins | sample MGYA00579295_ERZ1669250 | MGnify/ENA primary metagenome ERZ1669250 (study PRJEB41166, sample SAMN08046056) | hot springs metagenome | biome: hot spring; feature: acid hot spring; material: thermophilic sediment; isolation source: thermophilic sediment from acid...
GTGGAGCAGGAGGCCAGCAACAGGCTCCGAAGCTTTAGCGAGGAGTAGCTGACAAGTTAGGAAGCACTGATGCTTTAGTTGAGAGGGTCACATTTTGAAATAATAAAGTTTAATAAACCAAATATAACTTACTTAATTATGGCAGAAGCCAGAAAAAAGTGTCTAACTGGTATACGTGGTCTGGACACAATTCTTAATGGTGGTATACCTGTTGGTAATACAGTTTTAATTTCTGGATCTGCCGGGACAGGCAAAACAACCCTTAGTATAGAATTTTTAGTGCATGGAGCAATCATGGGTGAAAAGGGCCTTTATATATCTGTTACAGAAGACTCAGGGAAACTGGTTGAAAATCTGATAACATACGATTTTTTCTCGAGAGAAAACATTCAGAAGGATATAATTTTTATAGATATACCTGAAATTTATGAGAAACTTGGCCTGAATAAACTTCAGTTTAATATTGAGGATATAAATCTTCTTATTGAAAATATTATAAAAATTGTCAAGGAATTCAATATAAAGAGGGTTGTGATAGATTCAATTACAAGTATATGTTACAGGCTTGAGACAGAAGAAAAAATAATGGAATTTATACTGAGATTGGGAAAAGCTCTTCAGGAGTTCGGTGCTACCACCTTAATGATATCAGAACTATTACCATTTGCAAAGGGTTATTCACAATACGGAGTTGAAGAAGCAATTGCGGATGGAATAATCCTGATGGGAAATTATGAAAGAAGGGGGGATCTACTCAGGACACTCAGAGTAATAAAGATGAGAGGGACCGCACATTCAAGAGCAACATATGTTCTGGAATTAACGTCCATAGGAATAATGCTTGTTCCCCTGCTAAAGAATGGGGGTGAATAGATGAATTATGATGAATTTCTGATAAAATTAAAATCCATAACTGATCCTGAGAGTTTTAGTGTCATTTTCAATATCACATCATTTTTTGAAGGAATAAAAGATCTTCTTAACGCATTTACAAAGGAAAAGAACCTTTCAGTAATTTACATATCCTCAACAATTCCCAGTAAAAACATTATAAGTTTGCTTGAAGTCTATGGCCTGGATCTGAATAACATATACTTTGTTGATACAATATCAAGCATTATGATGGCTTCTGAATATAATAATCCCAATATTCTTTATGTAGAGAGCCCAACAATGCTTGAAACGATAATGATCAAAACGGAATACATAATGGAAAAATATATCAAGGGGGACGTTGCAATAATAATAGATTCAATCAATACCCTGGCTGTTCACAATGACACAAAAATACTCTCTGAATTTTTCCATTTATTCGCTACATTAATAAGGTCTAAAAATGCATTCTTTATAATTTTATCAATAAGGGACCAGAATACGCAGGAAATAAAAAATATAATGAGTATAGTGAGCGATGAAATTATAGAGGTAGATTGACATGAAAACCGTCCCAACGGGAATTGAGAATCTTGATTCGTCATTGATGATGGGTGTGCCTATGGGGTATACAATATTATTATCAGGTACGCCAGGGTCTGGAATTGAGGTATTTGCAAAGCAATTTGCATCAAGTTACATTCCGGGAGAACATTCAGTTTATCTTACTACAAATGAAAGAACGGAAGATATCTTGAATACCATGAAGAATTTTAAATGGAAGACTGATAATATATCGATAATAAATATAGGTGAGGCATATTATAAGAGGGTTCTGGAAAAGGAGATAATAATAAGTAAATATAGGGAGGAAGGAATTCCTGCTGAGGAAATACTCAAGCCTCATAAATTCAAGCTTGAAAAGGAATTCGAAATAATAACACTTGTTAAATACGCACTTTCCACGGTCAAATCACCTTACAGAATGGTTCTGGATTCTTTAGATTTTCTTTTCAGCCAGACGGATCATTCTGAAGCTCTTTCAACGGTGAGGACAATAAAAATGCATACACAGTATACCCAGGGAGTTGCACTCCTTACCCAGGTCTCATCCCTTTATCCATCCATGGTTCAAAACGCCATTGAAGAAATTGTGGATATCATATTGACCATGGAAAATGTTAGGGCACCGATGGGTTTTGACAGGATATTCACAATAAAAAAGTTCAGAAATTATCCTGATAAGGTTGGAGTATTCAAATATAATCTTACAGAGACAGGTATAACAATATCCAAAATCGTTCACTGATGAAATATATCATATATTTTTTTAGCCTTTTTTTCTCCAATTCCAGGAATATTTTTTAGATCAGATAGAGGAGCTTTTGCTATATTTTCAATTGTTCTGAACCTCTCCAGAAGAAATTTTGCCGTTTTATCGCCAACATATGGCAGAGATGTTAGGACGTAAATTTTCCATGATTCCAATGTATCCGACTTATTAATTCTCCTTTCCCATACTTCTTCAAAATTCCCGTCATCTTTTCCCTCAATTTCTCTTTTCCTGAGAATCCTTATGAATTCCTTAAAATGGAAATCATTTGGGGATACAAATACATCGATTCTATATCTGTATCTTATTTCCAGTATTGCCCCGTATATCGATGCCACACTCAAACCGAGTAGATTTTCATAGTCCATGATTTCTCCATGTATCAGCAAAATTTTCCTCTTTATTTTATAATTCAAAACACTATCTTCTTTAAAAATTCTTGAAGCCTGATCGAAAATTCTCCTTGTTTTTATTGAGGATGATAAATCCAATGGTGTTTTTCTTTCAATTAAAATAGCGGAACCATTTACAGGTATAAGAATATCACCTACCGGAAGGTTATAGATATCTATTCTATCATCTATATCAAACATCAGTGAAATGATACTTCTTTCTCTATAGTCCAGGATTATCATACTTATATATAATAATACTCCCCCTTATTTTTTTGTTCCCTGTCATTGTAAGATCCAGGCTTATTAATCCTAGGTCTTTTTGTATTATTATCCCTTCTGAATGTGATATCCACATTTTTAAGAAATCTGTTCATCCCTTCCCTCATAGGATATGGACCATTCCCTATACCCATTTTTCCCGGCTCACCTTCAAAGACCATGAGAGAGTCAGAAATTAAGTCAATCAAATAAATATCATGATCCACAATAAGGGCACTCTTTTTCCTGTTTTCTATGAACCTTCTTATTACCTTTGAAACAAAAATCCTTCTTGATGAGTCCAGATATGCTGATGGTTCATCCATAAGATAAATATCCGCATCCGTTCCCAAGCATGAAGCTATTTCTACAATCTGCAATTCTCCACCGGATAGATCATTTATTTTGCTCTCTGATATAATCTTTAGGTTTAATGGTTCCCATATCTCTACCTTGAAAAAGTTATCATCCATATTTTCTCCTATTTTACCTCTTATGTAATCATAAACGGTTATGTTTTCATCAATCCTTATGTACTGAGGTTTGTAAGATACTTTCATCTGAGAACTCACATAACCTTCATCAGGTTTTTCCACACCTGCAAGCATTTTTACAAAAGTGGTTTTTCCTGTAGCATTTGGCCCCACAACACCTACAATCTCCCCCTTAAGCAGCATTCCCTTGTTTACATTTAATTTAAAATTCTCATATCTTTTTATAATCATATCCCACTCGATTATCGGAATGTTTGATCTGGATGAACCTGGTGGATGTACATAAAATTTTACTTCCCAGTCCCTTATTCTAACATTTTCCTCTCTTATGAATCCTTGTAGATATTCATTTATTCCCTGTTTGGATGAAAGTGGTATTGAAACAATTCCATATGCACCTTCATTTCCATACAGTAAATGGACCTGATCACTCAAATAGTCCAATATCGCAAGATCATGTTCAACCACATAGACCTGCTTCTTTTCAGAAACTTCTTTCAAAATTTTTGCCAATTCCAGTCTCTGCTTTATGTCTAAATAAGATGTTGGTTCATCAAAGAAGAAAACATCAGCATCTTTCATCAGGGTTGTTGAAATTGCAAGCCATTGAAGCTCACCCCCTGAAAGAACCTTAATGTCTCTCTCCATCAGGTTTTCTATTCTGAATCTTGAAATTATCTCATCCTTTTTATTACCATCAATTCTCGATATCAGCTCCCTGACTTTTCCGGAATACATTTTTGGAATTGAATCTACATATTGTGGTTTAAGGGCTACCTTTATTTTTCCATCGTAAAGGTTTCTGAAATAATCGTAATATATGGAACCTTTAAAATAATCCAGAACTCTGTCCTTATCCCCCTTTTTTTGATATTCTCCGAAATTTGGAATGATAATGCCTGATAGTATGTTTATAGCGGTGGTCTTCCCCAAACCGTTCTGACCTATTATTCCTATCGGGATACCCCTTGAAATAGAAGGCAATCTGTATAATCTGAATCCGTTTTCAGAATATTTATGCATTATATCTCTTTGCATCTCATCGGGTAATTTTATGATCTTGATTGCACTGTATGGACACTTATGTGCACAGATTCCACACCCTATACACAATTTTTCATGAATATGTGGAAAATTATCTTCTGCGAATTCTATTACCTTAATACCATTCCTCTGCGGGGGACAGTAATATTCACATTCATGATTGCATTTCTTTGGATGACACAAATCGTAATTTATGACTGCTATATGCATTATTCTCCTTCTCCTCTGTTCCAGATTTCATCAGGGATTTCCTTGTATACATCGTAGGATTCTTCCTCCTCTTCTTCCACTATTATCTCTTTCTGTAGATCAAAAATTTTCTTTATATTCAAATTCCAGTAATGTATCCTCCATTCCCTTCCATCATATAACGTTATTTCTTCCCTTTCGGGAACAAGAATACCTATTTCTTCCATCATGTAAAATAATCCCCTGTCGTCTGGTTCAAGATAATTATCTATTATCCTGTCATCATAGCCAAAAAAATTTAAAATGTGACTTGCAAGATGGATGGCCTCCTCCTCTCCTACCTTTGGGGTGGATCTGATACCGTTTCTTATGGCGGTGGCCAGTACCTTTAGTGGTACTATGTCATAAACATGTTCTATGTTATCATTATTCATGGCCATCCTTATTACCTCGTGCATCTTATAATTAGAAAATGAGAATATTAAAACTTTTCCAAATTTATAATTATTTATGAAAATGATTATATTATTTTCAGATCATTTTCCTATGAGCTGTGATATGCTATTGTTTATGTAATCAGCAATCTCTTTCTTTAAATTTGTTCCTCCAGGATATCCTTTTGGCATGAACAGGAATTCAACACTCTGTCCTGAAACGTTAATCCCGTTCAAAGTTATCGGATATTTAAATGATATATCTATTTTTCCTTGGCTGAACCTTGAAAGTCCTGAAGGCTTTGCATTTATTGAATTTACATTCGATAAATCTGTTATGAATGATCCGGGTTCATTGATCTGATTCATTAAATCGGAAATATCAACCTTTGTCATCCCTTTTGATATTAATCCAGTAAATATTCCCCCAGCAAGCGCTCCCGTTATGGCAGTGGCCTTTTTTCCTTTTGATGCAAAAATTAAATGGCGGTCTGTTATGACTATTGATCCTGAATATGAAATTATTGACAATTTTTTCCCATCAATTGTGGCAAGCAAAGCACCCGGTATATTCACCAGAACATTCTCCCCCATGGAGTTTACCTGCGGAACTGACATATTCTGCGGTGGTTGCTGTAAACTCTGGTTATTGATCTGATAGGGATTTGTATTAGGAATGGTCTGTTGATTGGGATAAACATTGTTATTTGGGTTCTGTTGCAGGGGAGGTGTTGGAGGGTTCTGCGGGAAATTTGTTGATGGAGGATATCCATATGAACCACCACTATTCATATTTCCCTGATTCCTTCTCTTTCTCATCAGTATAAAAACAATGATTAAAACAATCACGATGATAATTATAAATATAAAAATCCATGGGAATGATGATGTTCTGTAATATGCCACAGGGACAGTTATTGAATTACCATTTACATTTATTGTTCCCTTTTGAGTCTGTGAAGAATAACCATCAGGAAATGAAATGATGTATGTATATGAGCCATTACTAACATTAAATGTTATACTATTTCCAGTAGAATATTTTGTAATACCATTCACAGTAACAGACCAGTTGGTTCCGTTAGGAAGACCCGATTCTTCAAACATTATCATATACTGTTCATATTGACCTGTGGAAGTTTTATAAAACGTTATGTTTTTGTAAATATTTTTTCCTGAAACAACAATATTTCCAGTTGAAGAGGAAATAGAATATCCTGCTACGATGGATATTGAATAGGTATATGTTCCATTCTTAGCATAGAAGGTTATTGATTGTGATGTGGAATAAATCGTTCTCTGATCAAATGTAACCGACCAGTTAGTTCCATTTGGGAGACCATTTTCTGTAAATGTTATTTCATAGTATGATTTCGGTATTGTTTTAAATAGTATATTTTCCATCAAATTTGATCCAGAAACGATTATTGATCCGGATGTAATGTTTGAAAAATAACCATTAACAGCTAAAATATTATAGTTGTATGAACCGTTAGGTTCCTTAAAGATTATAGTTGATGTATTTGAATATTTTGTTGTACCATTTAACTGTACTGCCCATGATGTACCTGCGGGCAGTCCCGTTTCATTGAAATATATAGAATACAATACAGGATTCCAGAGAATATCGATTTTAATATTTTTTCCGGAGACAACAACAGTTCCTGAAACATTGTTTGTCATATATCCATTTACCTTTCCGACGCTATAAATATATGTGCCATTTGGACAACTGAATGTAATGGATGTGTTTTCTGAATATACTGTAGTTCCGTTAAATGTTACGGACCACTGGACACCAGTATTCAACCCTGATTCTGTAAATGTTACAGTATATTTTTTTACCGACCATGATATATTTATTGTGATATTTTTTCCTTTAATGATGATCTGTCCGGAATTTTGTGATGCAGTGTATCCCGGTTCAGTGAGAATATAATAAGAATAGGTACCATTTGGCTCATAAAAATTAATTGTGTTTGTTTCTGAAGAATTTGTAATATTGCTCAATTTAACAGACCACTTGATTCCCGAAGGGAGTCCTGTTTCTTCAAAAGATATTCTGTACTTAACTTGGATCCATTGAACAGAAATTGAAACAGAATTTCCTGCAACTGTAAAGTTTCCATGATTATTATTTGGCCGATAGCCAGGGATACTACCTAATGAATATGTATAGGAACCATTTGATTCCAGAAACTCTATTTTTGATGTATTCCCTGTGATTGTAGTTGAATTTACGGTGACAGACCATTTAAGCCCAGAAGGGAGTCCATACTCACTAAAATTAACTGGATACAGATCTGCCATTGAAATAGCCATGGGATCAGTACCCACAATAATATATGTTGAAACCGAATTGTTTTTTATATTTATTACTGAAATATTATTGTTACCATCACATACATACAAAAATTGATAATCTGGAGAAAATGAAAGACCAATTGGACTTAAAAATTTAGGCAGAAAGAATTTATTGACCAAAGTTTTTGAAGTTAAATTTATTACATCTACAGTATCATTATATCCGCTTGTTACGTAAGCAATATTTCCATTGTTGCCCAGCGCAATTGATTCAGGTTCATAATCCGTTGATATGTTGTATAGAATTGAAAATGTATTTGTATTTATAACGGATAAATGGCTGCCATAGTCTATTGAACCATCAAATCTGTTCACCAGAACATAAAGATAAGTTCCATTATTTGAAATAGCAAGTCCGTTAATGCTAAAATATCCTTCATTTATAACTAATATCTGTTTCAAGACCAATCCGGTTATAACATTTACTACTGTGATATTTCCATTTGAATTACTTACATAAGCATATGAACTGTTGGGACTGAAGGCTATACCATCAGGAACGGTCGTTGGATAGCCTGAAGTGATTAATCCATTATAACCACCAGGGTTTCCACCCACATTCACAGTTCTTACACCATAATTAATCGTATTTATTATTGAAATAGTGGCCGATCCCGAGTTTGCCACAACAAGATATTTTCCATTTGGAGATATTGCAATGCTTCCCGGCCCACTTCCTACATTGATTGAAGCCGTCACTTTATTAATTGCTGTATTTATTACTGAAACATTGTTAGAATCAAAATTTGAAACATAAACAAATGATCCATTTGGAGATGTAACTATTCCGGCGGAACCGTATCCAACCGTAATATTTGATTCAATTGTCATATTATTTCTGTTAATTACAGTAATATAATTTATGTATGGATTTCCATTTGCAATATATCCATATTTAATTTCATCTGTAAAAGTATCAGGTATTATATGATTTTTAATATCCTTATATTCTGGCAGGGTTAATGAAAAAACAGAAATAATCATGAGCATTATTATTAAAATTGAAAATATTTTTATTCTTTTCATAATTAATGATCTATAATTGTTATATAAATTTTTCTTTTAGAAAATTTTTTAAATGAAAAAATTTTTAATTCGATTCTTCTAATATTCAACGTTTATGGAAACTCCTCTGATGAAACAGTATAATGAAATAAAGAAAAATTATCGTGATGCAATCTTATTGTATAGAGTTGGAGATTTTTATGAAACATTTGGGGATGACGCTATAACAGTTTCCAAGGAACTAAACCTTGTTTTGACATCGAGAAACAGAGAGAAAAATGAAATCCCGATGGCCGGAATACCATTTCATGCTCTTTACCCATACCTCTCAAAACTCTTAAACAGGGGATATAAGGTTGCTCTGTGTGAACAGATTGAAAATCCAAAATTTGCCAAAGGCATTGTTAAAAGGGAAGTGACAAGGATTTTCACACCAGGAACTGTAATTGAAGAAGACCTTCTCGTGGGAATAACAAATTATCTATTTTCATTATATTATGATAAGAATTACATTTCCGTTTTTTCCGATATTTCTACAGGAGAAATAAGGATCATACAGTCTAAAAATAAGGATGAGATATTATCTGAAATGTATAAATTGAATCCACGCGAAATATTACTGATAAATGTTAATGATAATGATGTCCAGAAGATATCCAAGGAAAAATCCATATTCCTTTCAAAAATTGATATTGGTTATCAGGAAGCAATTGAAATAATAACAAAAAATGTGAAAAATAATATTTTAAGTGAGGTATTGAATAATTCTGAAATAGTTATTTCGCTTGGGGGTTTCTTAAAATACCTTGAAAAGGGTGATAAGGAGATTTTAAAAAACATCAGGGAAATCAGGATCTCCCAGATAAATGATTACATGTTTCTTGATGAGTCCACAGTACGGAATCTGGAAATATTTTCCGATTACAGAGGTGAAAAAAAGAATTCACTTTTTGGGCTTCTTGATAAATGCAGAACAAAAATGGGTTCTAGGAGACTCTTCAATCTACTTTCTTTTCCTTTAATAGATAGGGTCAAGATAACTGAGAGGCTTGAGGCGGTAAAGGAATTTTACGATTTACCCATATTGAGGATGGAAATATTTTCAATTTTAGAAAAGATTCCGGATGTTGAAAGGATATGGGGAAGAATAAAAACCGGTAAAGCTACAAAAAATGATCTTTTAATGTTAAAATCATTTTTGTATCAGATACCTAATCTAAAGGAAGTCCTTTCAAATTTTCATTCTGTTCTAATTTCAAATTATCTAAAATCCATAAAAGATTTTGAAGAAGTTAAAAAGGAGATTGAGAAATCCATTGAAGAAGATGCAACAAAGGAATATATTATAAAGGATGGTTATGATGAAATCCTTGACAATTATAGAAAGATTTTGAGGGATGTTGAAAGGAATATCAGGATAATAGAAAACGATGAGATAAGGAAAACAGGTATAAGAAATTTGAGAATAGGCTATAATGATGTTATTGGATATTATATAGAGATAACAAAATCAAATTTGCAGAAAGTTCCCCAGCATTTCATAAGAAAACAGACTCTAAAAAATGTTGAACGATATACCACAAGGGAACTGGAAGATCTTCAGTTCAAGGTGATGGATGCAAAGGAAAATATGGCATACAGAGAGGAGGAGGTTTTCAAAGCTCTTTTGGAAAAGATATCCAATTCCGATGAGATCCTCGAAACATCAAAAGTTTTTGCTGATCTGGATGTTCTTCTAACCTTTGCCGACATTGCCGCAAGAAAAAATTATGTTATGCCTGTAATGGATGATTCCAGAATTATTGAAATAAGGGATGGGAGACATCCAGTGGTTGAAGAATTCGTTGAAAATTTTGTTCCAAATGACGTTTTTATTGATACAGATAAAAATAGATTTATAATACTCACAGGTCCAAACATGTCTGGGAAAAGCACATACATGAGGATGATAGCAAATATAGTAATAATGGCACAGATAGGTTCATTTGTTCCTGCATCATATTCCAGAATAGGGATAGTTGACAGAATCTTCACACGTATAGGGGCTTCAGATGACATTCTCATGGGGATAAGCACTTTCATGATGGAAATGGTTGAACTATCCAAGATTCTGGTTTATTCCACAGAGAAGAGTATCATTATTCTTGATGAAATAGGAAGGGGAACCGGAACATTTGATGGTCTGGCCATTGCATGGGCTTCTGCAGAATACATACACAACAAGATAAAATCAAGAACAATCTTTGCAACACATTACCATCATCTAATTGAACTTGAAAGGTATCTTGATGGAGTAAAAAACTACCATATGCCAGTTGAGAAGACTTCAAATGGAATAATTTTCACGAGAAAAATCAAAAAAGGTGGAATGAGTGAGAGCTATGGAATAGAGGTAGCTTCAATGGCAGGTTTACCCCAGAGTATTGTTCAGAGAGCCAGAGAAATATTGGAAAAAATAGAGAAAGAAAATGTACTGGATGTCAAGAGAAATGTAAAACAGGTAAGCCTGAATGATATCATCCTAAAAGAGGAATTAAAGAACATTGATACCGAAAATACAACATACGATGAGTTAAAAAGAAAAATCAATGAATTGAAAAAATTTCTATGAGGTCATGGATAAATCCATGTTCCATTTTTTTCATTGAGTGCATCTTTCAAAGCTTCCGGGCTTGTGATCAGGGCCCTTTTTCCACCATTTCTTACAAATCTTATAGATGCAAGAACCTTTGGCCCCATGCTTCCAGGCTTAAAATGACCCTCCCTATAATAATTTTCCAATTCAGATGCAGAAATATTTTCCAGGGGTTTTTGATTTGGAGTTCCAAAGTTAATATATACCTGTGGAACGGCAGTTAAAATAATTAGTTCTGAGGCATCAATATCCTTTCCCAGTGTTGCTGCACCCAAATCCTTATCTATCACCCCCTCTATTCCATAATAATAACCATTTCTCCTTACAACAGGTATTCCTCCACCGCCAACGGAAATTACCCCATATCCCTGATCTATTAATGATAAAATCTCTTCCTTTTCAACTATTTTTTTTGGATCTGGGGATGGGACAACTCTTCTCCATCCTCTCCCAGAATCCTCTATCATGTTCCAGTGCTTTTCTCTTATGAGTTCCTCTGCCTGAACCCTGGTGTAAAAAGGACCTATCGGTTTGGTAGGTTTCTTCATGGCCGGATCATTTTCATCAACCTCAACCCGCGTTATAACAGTTACCAGATTTTTCTTGATATTATATTTACCGAAAATCCTTTCAAACCCCTGGGTCAAAATATATCCTATCATTCCCTGGCTTTGGGCTCCCAAAACGTCAAGCGGCATTGGATTTACAATTTCCCTTGAATGCTCATTCTGTAGCAGAATTGAACCTATTTGAGGGCCATTTCCATGTGTCAGGGCAACCTCATATTCATTGAATAAAAAATACATATTTTCAGCTGTTTCTTCAGCCCTCCTGACCATTTCATCGAATGTTCCTGCATCTCCAGGTAATTGAAGAGCATTACCTCCAACGGCTACAACAATTCTGTCCATTTTTACACCCCAAGAGAAAATAGTAATGTATAAAAAATATAAAAAAATTTCAGAATGTTCTAGTATTTATGAAAAACCCTTCAAGATCTAACTGTAGAAGCATTATGAAAACTCCGGTAATTATAAGCCCAAAGATGAATGAAATTACAATGAACTCTGTGGTAAGTTTATTTCTTATGGATTGAAGGTCATTGATTTTGAAATAGTCATATATTTTCATCACATTGGTTAATAATACAATGGATCCAATGAACAATATTCCATATAAAATTAAAAATATTAAGCTCCCTACAAGAAATGTCCTATTCATTAATCCAAAAATGAGGGATATTAGATTACCCAATGTTAATGAAAGGAAAACAAGGACGGATATTATTGAGAATACTAATGAAAGGACTATCCATATATATAAGGTGGATCCTCTTGCCTGTGACTGGGGATTCATGCTCTGCTGGGGTACTGGTGGAGGCATTGGATTCTGCTGCATATTTGTCTGCGGTACATTTGTCTGTTGATTAACCTGCTGGTCTATAAATCTATAGCCGCATTTTATGCAGAATACTGCATTGTCAGGATTTTGAGTCCCACAACTTGGACAGATTTTAGTCATGTGGCTCGATATTTAATTTTTGTTAATAAAACTTTTTATTGATTTTTGTAATAAATTTAAAAATTTCATATAATTTTAAATTTTTTGCAAATAAATTTTTATCAAAATTTTCATTCCTTAAAAAAAAATAAAAATTATATTCAGAGAATATATTTCGATATTAAAAGGTGGTAAAATCATGAAATTGATATATTTTTTCGAGGAAGGCGGAAAGGAGATGGTAAACCTTCTGGGTGGTAAAGGTGCAGGTCTGGCTGAAATGACAAAGATTGGATTGCCTGTACCTCATGGATTTACAATAACAACAGAAGCATGCAAGATTTATATAAGTACCGGGAAACTTCCTGAAGGTCTATGGGAAGATGTTGTAAAATCAATGCATATTCTTGAAGAAAGAACAGGAAAAAAGTTTGGTGGAAAGGAAAATCCATTACTGGTATCTGTCAGGTCGGGGGCTCCAGTATCGATGCCAGGAATGATGGATACAGTATTAAATGTAGGTTTGAACGATGAAACTGTTCTAGGACTTGCAAATCTAACAAATAATGAAAGGTTTGCATATGATTCTTACAGAAGATTAATTCAGATGTTTGGAAGAATTGTGCTAGGAATAAACGGCAAATATTTTGATGAGGTAATGGATGAAATGAAAAAGAGAAAGGGAGTTAAAAATGATGTGGATCTGGATTCAAATGACCTAAAAAACATGGTAAATCAGTTTAAAGAAGTTGTCATTAAAAATGGATATGAATTCCCACAGGATCCATATAAACAGCTTGAATTATCAATAAAGGCTGTTTTTGAATCATGGAACAATGACAGGGCCAAGGTTTACAGAAAACTCAACAATATTTCTGAAGAACTTGGTACTGCTGTTACTATAGTCCAGATGGTATTTGGTAATATGGGGTTTGATTCCGCTACGGGCGTAGCATTCACAAGGAATCCGAGTACGGGTGAAAAGGATATATATGGTGAATATCTTCCAAATGCTCAGGGGGAAGATGTGGTAGCCGGCATCAGGACTCCTAAGCCAATAAAAGAGATGGAAAAGGAAATCCCATCAGCTTATAGGGAGCTGTTAAAAAGCGCAGAAATTCTTGAAAAACATTACAGACATCCGCAGGACATAGAGTTCACAATTGAAAGGGGCAAATTCTACCTTCTGCAGACAAGGAATGCAAAGATGAATGCCAGGGCAGTTGTAAAAATTGCAGTGGATATGTATCACGAAGGCATAATTTCAGAAGAGGAGATGATAAAGAGGGTTGATCCATCACACCTTGATCATTTGCTTCATCCACAGGTAGATGAAAGGGCAAAAAAGATAGAGATAGGGAAAGGTCTTGCTGCATCTCCGGGTGCTGGCATAGGCAAGGTAGTTTTTGATCCAGATACGGCCGTTGAACTTTCATCAAAGGGAGAAAAGTTGATACTTGTAAGACCTGAGACCATGGCAGATGATGTCCATGGTATCGCGGTTTCTCAGGCTGTTCTGACATCTAGAGGAGGAATGACAAGTCATGCAGCTGTTGTTGCAAGGTCAATGGGCAAACCGGCTGTAGTTGGTGCCGAGGAAATAAAAATAGACATGAAATCTAGGAAATTTGAGTCAAATGGATATGTCGTAAAGGAATTTGATATAATAACGGTTGATGGTACGTCAGGAAAGGTGTATCTCGGTGAAGTCCCGTTAATAAGGCCGGAACTTACAGAGGAACTGAAAGAGCTCCTTGAACACTGCGATAAAATACGGGTACTTGGAGTAAGGGCAAATGCCAACACTCCTGAAGAGGCATTTCTTGCAAGGGAGATGGGTGCCGAAGGCATAGGTCTTGCAAGAACTGAAAGGATGTTTCTTGGAGAGGATAGATTGCCCATAATGGTGGCAATGATAATGTCAAAGACAAAGGATGAGAGGGTTGAAAATCTCAATAAGCTCCTTGAAATGCAGATAAATGATTTTGTCGAATTCTTCAGAACTATGGATGGATATCCCGTAATAATCAGACTACTGGATCCACCACTGCATGAATTCCTTCCCAAGGAAGAGAATCTTATGAATGAAATATTTGAACTGAAATTTAAATTGAGGGATACAAAGGATACAAAGGAAATTGACCGTATAATTTCCACGATAAATGAAAAGGAAAATATTCTTAAGACTGTCAGGAGCCTGAAGGAATTCAATCCCATGATCGGTTTCAGGGGATGCAGGGTCGGCATAATATATCCTGAAATATATGAGATGCAGGTAAGGGCGATAATAAGGGCGGCCGTGAAGGTCAAAAATGAAGGAAAGACCGTAATTCCAGAAATTATGATACCTCTTGTTGGAATAGATGCAGAGCTTAAATATCTCAGGGAAAAATTGTTCACCATTGCGGAAGAAGAGTCTAAAAACATAGTCAAATTCAAGTTTGGCACAATGATTGAAGTTCCTCGTGGTGCCCTTACGGCGGATAAAATCGCGGAGTATGCAGACTTTTTCTCATTCGGTACAAATGATTTAACACAGATGACATTTGGTTTCAGCAGGGATGATGTTGAGGCTACATTCATGAACAGATATCTTGAAATGAACATTCTAAAAAATAATCCCTTTGAAATTCTGGACAGGGATGGAGTTGGTGAACTTATGAAGATCGCTGTTGAAAAGGGTAGAAAAACAAATCCGAATCTCGAAATAGGAATATGCGGTGAGCATGGTGGGGAGCCATCATCAATAGAATTTTCACACATTATTGGTCTGAACTATGTATCCGCATCTCCATACAGAATACCCATTGCCAGATTGGCCGCAGCTCAGGCTACAATCAAGTATAAAAAGAATTTAAATAAATGAAATATTATGGTGATATCATGAGTATAATAGATGCAGCTTTCGCCAGGAAAGTTCTGGATTCAAGAGGGAATCCTACAGTTGAAGTTGAAATCCATACTGATAACAATGCGGTAGGAATTGCAATTGCACCTTCTGGTGCAAGCAAGGGGTCCCATGAGGTGAGGGATTATCCTCCCAAGGGTATTGATGAATCATTGAAAATTTTCAAAGAAAAGGTTGCACCAGAAATAATAGGGCAGGACATATACAATCAAAAATATATTGATCAGATATTGCATACCATCGATGGTTCAACGAATTTTGCAAACATAGGGGGGAATCTGGCCATAGCGACATCAATATCCGTGGCAAAGGCCGCAGCAAATGATATTGGATTGCCATTGCACAGGTATTTAGGTGGTCATGTATCAATAAGGATGCCTGTACCGGTTGCAAACGTTATAGGTGGGGGCAAGCATGCCATAAACGGTACCACAATACAGGAATTTCTTGTTATTTCACACGCTAAAAAGGTATCCGAATCAGTTTTCATGAATGCTGATATTCACAGGCAGGTTGGCAAAAAGCTGAAGGAAAAGTTTCCAAATATGTCCATAGGTGTTGGTGATGAGAGGGCATGGGTTGTACCCTTGAATGATGAAGAAGCATTGAAGATTTTGAAATCCGTAATTGATGATTTCAGAAGCAGATATGATATAGACATATATCCAGGAATTGATGTAGCTGCCTCTTCATTCTTCAGCAATGGTAAATATGTATACAAGGAAAAGGAACTTGAAAAAGATGAGCAGATAGAGTTTCTTGTAAATCTTGTTGATGAATATGAAATAAAATATCTTGAGGATCCCCTGGAAGAAAACGATTTTGAAGGATTTTCAAAACTTACAAGACTTGTGGGTTCAAAGACTCTGGTTGTAGGTGATGATCTTTTTGTTACAAATCCCGAGAGGCTGATGAAGGGCATAGAATCCGATGCTGCTAATGCAATCCTATTAAAACCAAACCAGATAGGGACACTGACAGATTTTATAAAGACAACAAAGCTGGCAAAGGAGGCGGCATATACTACAGTAGTTTCGCACAGAAGCGGGGAATCTGAGGACAATGCACTGGCTGAAATTGCAGTTGGTGTAGGCGGAGAATATATAAAGACCGGTGCTATTGGAGGGGAAAGAACATCAAAACTGAATCAACTGATAAGAATTGAAGAATATATGGAGGATTAGGCATGGCTGATTTGTTGGTATCAGAAGATGAATATTTAAAAGCAGGTGTGCAGATAGGTACGCAGGTTAAGACAAAGCAGATGAATGCATTCATATTCAAAATAAGGTCTGATGGGCTGTATATACTGGACATATCCAAAACTGACCAGAGAATAAGAACAGCAGGAAAGTTCATTTCAAGATATGATCCATCTAAAGTTTTGCTCGTTGCACAGAGACAGTATGCACATCAACCCATAAAGAAATTTTCTGAAATTGTTGGCACAAGGGCAATAGCGGGAAGATTTATTCCAGGAATACTTACGAATCCGCAGCTTCCAAATTATGTTGAAGCCGATTTAATAATAATCAATGATCCTGTAATAGATCAGCAGGCAATGAAAGAGGCCGTAAAGATCGGAATTCCGATAATAGCATTATGTGATGTCAACAATAGAATATCTTATGTTGACCTTGTCATTCCAACGAATAACAAGGGCAGGAAAGCATTATCCCTAGTATATTATCTGCTTGCAAGGGAAGCAATGCTCAATTACGGTAAGATAAAATCATACGAAGACTTCCATTACAAGCCTGAAGACTTTGAGGCACCCCTATGAGGATGCCAGCCGTGGCAGGTCAATTCTATCCATCAAAGGTAGATGACCTCAGAAGGATGATAGAGGACTCTTTTCTTCATCCCTTGGGTCCTGGAAGGGTTCCTGCCATAAATTCTTTGAGAAGAGGAAATGTTATAGGCGGTATTGTACCTCATGCCGGATATTTTTATTCTGGTCCCGTTGCAGCCCATTTCTATTCATCACTTGCCGAAGATGGATATCCCGAAACATTCATAATAATAGGACCAAACCATACCGGTGTCGGCAGTGCTGTCTCGGCAACCACGGAAGATTATTATACTCCCTTTGGAAGGGTAAGAATAGATGAGGAAATAAATAGAAAAATCATAAGGGATATCGTGGATGTTTCAAAGGAGGCTCATGCATTTGAGCATTCTATTGAAGTTCAGTTACCTTTCCTACAATATTTCAGGGAAGATATAAAGATTGTACCATTGATTATGCTCTCACAGCATTATGAATTTGCTGAGGCACTTGCAGGAATAATAAAGGATGCAATAAAGGATCATGATGCTGTGGTAATTGCATCATCTGATTTTTCACATTATGTTCCAAAGGCAATGGCATACAGGAATGACCTGATGGCAATAGAAAGACTTCTGAATAGAGATATTAAAGGTTTTTATGAATATATAGAGAATGGAGATGTAACGGCATGCGGTTATGGACCGATAGCAACCGTCGTTATGGCAACTGGCGGGAAACCGAAACTTCTCAAATATGCTACAAGTGGAGATATTGCCAAGATGAGTGAAGTTGTTGGTTATGCATCAATTGTGATAGAGAGGTGATTTTATGGAAAACAAGAGTGGTTGGTATGGATTGGATGAAAACAAAATCAAAGCGATCTCAGATTTTGCTGAAAAATACAGGAAATTTCTGAGTGAAGTTAAAACGGAAAGGGAAGCTGTGGAATTTTTTGAAAACAATGCCAAGTTCTACGGTTTTGAAGAATATGTCCCAAGTTATAAAGGAAAGAGGTTTTACATAAAGAAGAACAATAAGGCTATTGCATTTGTAAACATATCAGGAAAAGTAGAGGAAGGTTTCAGGATCATTGCAGCGCATATAGATTCACCCAGACTGGATCTTAAGCCTTATCCGCTGGTTGAGGACAAGGATACCGAGACAATACTTTTCAAAACGCATTATTATGGTGGCATAAAAAAATATCAGTGGGTGAGCAGACCTCTGGCATTAAGGGGTGTTGTTGTAAAGAAGGATGGTACTGCTATAAAAATAAACATAGGTGACAGTGAAAACGATCCCGTATTCACCATTCCTGATCTTTTACCCCACCTGGCAAGAAAGGTTCAGGGTGAAAAAAAATTGCTTGAAGGATTCGAAGGAGAAGATATGCAGATTATAATTTCCCATATGCCAGATAAAAATGACGAGAAAAATCCCCTAAAGACATTCATTTTAAATTTATTAAAGGAAAAGTATAACATTGATGAAAATGATCTTTATTCATCCGACATAGAGGTTGTTCCAGCTGGACAGGCAAAGGATGTGGGTATGGATAAATCGATGATTGGAGGATATGGTCAGGATGACAGAATATGTGCATTCACATCATTTTTCGGGATGATGGATTCAAATAAGAAGACGAATGAGATAGTGATACTTCTCGACAGGGAGGAGGTTGGAAGTGATGGAAATACAGGAGCGCAGAGCAATTTCATCGAATATGTAGTGACAAAAGCACTTGATGCATCCGGCATAAATTATACATATTCTCTTTATCTGGATATACTTCACAGAAGCAAAGTAATAAGCGCAGATGTAAATGCGGTTGTAAATCCTCTCTTTAAAGGCGTTCATGACATGTTAAATGCTGCCAAGGCCGGACACGGTGTTATAGTGACAAAATACACTGGTTCTGGAGGAAAATATTCAACAAGTGAAGCCAGGGCAGAACTTGTGGCAGAAATAATATCAGTATTCGATAAACACAGCATAAAATATCAGTTTGGACTTTTGGGCAAGGTAGATGAGGGCGGTGGAGGTACTGTTGCAAAGTATTTTGCAAAGTATGGAATGGAGGTAATAGATATAGGCCCGGGATTGATGAGCATGCATTCCCCATTTGAAATAGTCAGCAAATTTGATCTTTACAGCGCATACGAGGCATACAGGGCATTTCTTGAAGGATAAATTTTTTAAATGATTAAAATGTCTCTTTCTTCTTTTATTGTAAATTTTATAATGGATTATCTGAGGGTTCATGGATATCTGGGAATTTTTGTTCTGATGACACTCGAATCGGCCATGCTTCCTCTTCCCAGTGAGGTCATAATTCCCTTTTCAGGTTACCTGGCATATCTGAATTATCTGAACATATATCTTGTTATACTTTTTTCTTCTCTGGGAGGACTTGCAGGTTCTCTTATAGCTTATTACATAGGTTATTTTGGGGGAAGGGAATTGATAATAAAATATGGAAGATATTTTTTCATATATGAGGAGGATCTCATTAGGGCTGAAAAATGGTTCAATAAATATGGTCCGGAATCGGTTTTCATAGCAAGGCTTGTTCCTGTAATCAGGGGGTTCATTTCACTTCCTGCTGGGATAGGGAATATGAATGTACTCAGATTCTCATTTTACACATTCACCGGAACAATAATTTGGAGCGCGATCCTTGCATATTCTGCATATATTCTGGGCAGCAGATGGACAATTCTGATTGATATAATATCCTCCATGGATCCTATAATAATTGTAATAGCAATATTAATTTTAATTTACATCATATATAAAATATATAGAAATAAAAAATTTAAGAAATAGATTTTATATCGGAAATAACTTTCTGGATTTCATCAATCTTCGCCTTAAGATCATTTTCGA
>ERZ1669250.412-NODE-412-length-20086-cov-3.955669_pt1 | contig 20086 bp, 18 predicted proteins | sample MGYA00579295_ERZ1669250 | MGnify/ENA primary metagenome ERZ1669250 (study PRJEB41166, sample SAMN08046056) | hot springs metagenome | biome: hot spring; feature: acid hot spring; material: thermophilic sediment; isolation source: thermophilic sediment from acid...
ATGCGTACTTCACATCTCGAATTCAAGTATTTAAAGGAGAACATTTTCATATTATGAATACAATCTATGGATTCGGGTAAACCACCAGAAGAAAGGAATAAAGAACTTGCGCCCTCTGCTGAGGAAAAAAATGAGGAGATCGAAAGGCTCAGAAAAGAGAATGAAAAGTTGAAGGAGCTCCAGAGACTCAAGGAAGAGAATGAGAGGCTTAAGAGAGAGGTGAAGGGTGCTCAAGCACCGCACGAAGACCATCAAGCTGCCAAGGGGATAAAGTTGAAGAAGAATACATTGATGTACATCGGCTTTGCTGCTGTCATAATCGTCGCCCTTCTGCTGCTTGTCTTCGTATTTCATGTTATCAATATAGTTCCTTCAGCCACATCGCTGCAGCCTTCGGTTAACGCAGGCGCGTCTGGTAAGTTTTTCGTGGGGCCAGATGGCCAGCCTTTAGGATCAGCATTTATAAATGGGCTTTCTGATCTAAGTACTCAACTTCAGCAAGTTGGTAATCAGGAGTTAACTGGCAAAATAATAAGTGAGCCTTATGGTTGCTTGAGTCAAAGTGGTCAGTTTATAGCTAATGCAACTAAATGTAATGCTGCTCAAGGTTATTCTCCATCCCCGGCTTATTCTGTATTAGAGTACGGTAATGGTAGTGGTAACTATAATATTATCCCCATAGCAGTGCTGTCTAATTTTTCAAAAATCTCGTTGGATCAAAATAGCAAGCCGACGATTGTTTACTTCGGTGCTCAAGGGTGCCCTTTTTGTGCACAGATGAGGTGGATATTGGCAGTTGCGCTATCCAGGTTTGGAAACTTCAGTCAGCTTTTCTATGATAGATCTGCTACTAACGACTGGAATGTGCCTACATTTATGTTTAACTTCTCAAGCAAGCTATTCAATGAAGCCACTGCGCAGCCAGCGGTTGATAATGGCCAAGCACCTTATGGGGATGCTAATCCAACTCCTATAATCAGCGGGGCATATTATACCTCAAAATACATAAACTTTGAGCCTTTCGATGAGCTTGGTGGTTCCTTCTTAGTCAATGTGACTGGTTTAGAGTCAATTAATCCATTTGTGTATAGCAATGTCTATCTGTCTGCAAATAATGGCTTAAATACATCTAGCTCATCTTCTATGACTGCTGATGGTTTTGGAATCACTAACTTCTTTTTGGGAGGTGTACCGTTCTTTGATATAAACAATCAGTTTGTATTCGATGGTTCAATAAATAACCCCGGTACGATATTGGATTCTAGCACTGGCACTGTGTTTTCGCAGTATTCAACGCAGCAGGATATATTGAATTCTATAGAAAATCCAACGCAAGGATCATTTGGTCAGACTGTACTTGGAGGGGCAAATATACTAACAGCTGATATCTGTGAGACAATAAACAACACAGCTCCAGTGTGTTCTCTAAGCTATATACAAGGACTCGAAAAGATGATTAGTAGTACTGCCAAGTGAATTAAAATAGCATAATAATTTACTTTGATTTTTAAAGCGTGTAGATTGGCTCCTTTTTTGTATTTAAATTATGGTCTTACCTGCATTTTGCATAATATATATTCCCCCATTTTATTATAATTTAAATGGAGGTTTTTCCTGTAGACATAGACTATATAATAGTCGATGAAAAGCCGTTAGTCAGAATATTTGGTATAAACGAAAAAAACGAGAGGAGTATATTATATGATGACTCCTTCCAACCATACTGCTACGTTGCCGGCAGCAAGGAAGAAGTGGAGAATGCGCTTAAAGGCGCTCCTTTTGTTGTTTCGATAGAAAAAGCGGATAAGAGACTTCTTAGGAGGAAAATAGATGTATACAGGGTATTTACCAAGCTTCCGGAGGATGTTCCAAAGATAAGAAATCTGGGTTTACAGACATACGATGCGGACATACCATTCTACAAAAGATACATTTTAGACAAAGGGATAAGCTCATTCACTAAAGTGGACTTCTCGGTTGAGGGGGATAGGATAAGGGGGGTAAAAGGCTTGGGCGAGTCAAGCCCTCCGTTCAAATCTATCGCCTTTGACATAGAAGTCCTTTCCGATAAACCCATGCCGGATTACAGGAAGGACCCTATAGTCGTCATCTCATTATTTAACTATGGTCTCAATAGGATAATAACTTGGCTTGATACAGATGTGGATGGTGTGGTCAGAGTAAATGATGAGAAGGAGCTTCTTAGGAAATTTGCTGAGATAATATCCGACTATAACGCAGATATCTTAGTGGGGTATAATTCTGATGAATTTGACCTCCCCTACATAGAAGGGAGAGCCAGAGTTTTGGGTATAGATCTTAAATTCAATGGTTTTAACATAAAGGTTAAAGGCACAAATAGAAAACTTTCGGACATAAACGGGAAAATACACATAGATATCTATAATTTCATAAGGAACATATATGCGGTCTACAACTTGAAGACAGACACCTTGAAGCTTGACGCGGTGGCAGATGAGATGCTTGGGGAGAAAAAGGATGATTTTGATTGGTCAAAGGTAAAGGATATCTTGAGAGACAAGAGCACAGCAAGTACTTTCTGCAGATACTGTCTTAAAGATTCTTCTCTAACATTCAGAATCTACGAGAGGCTGTATAGCCTATTGGAGGAGATAAGCAAGGGAATAGGGCAGCTGCTCCAGGACGTTTCAAGGATGACTACCGGAGCAGTTGTTGAACACTACATAATGAAGATGACTGTCAAGGAAAATGAGGTCATACCCAACAAGCCATCGGAATTTGAAGTTCAGGACAGACTTAAGAGGATAAATATTGGGGCGTTTGTTTATCAACCAAGCCCAGGCATGTATTCTGACATAGGTATAGTTGACTTTAGAAGTCTATACCCAAGTATAGTCATATCCCATAATATCTGCCCCTCCACTATAGTTCATGAAGGCGGAAATGTGGCATACAAAGACAAGAGCCAGGTATTTGGATTGATCCCCTCAATATTGCTATCAGTGCTAAATGCAAGGATAGACGCGAAGGCAAAGCTCAAATATGAACCAAACAACAATACTTTGAAGGCAAGAGTTTCAGTGTTGAAGTTAATCGCCAACGGTTTCTTCGGATACTTGGGGTACTACAATGCAAGGTGGTACTGCTTTGAATGCGCTGGCTCGATTCTGGCATTGGGCAGAGAATACGTCAATAAAGTGATCGAGCGCGCAGAGAAGGATGGGTTTAAAGTCATATACGCAGATACAGATTCAGCCTTTATATCAAGCATATCAAAAGAGCAGATGAATAAGCTGCTTTCAGATATAAACTCGACTTTGCCAAGCCCCATGGAGTTGGAGCTTCAGGGTGTTTACAGGCGTGCATTGTTTGTCAGCGCAAAAGGTAAGGAGAAGGGCGCAAAGAAGAAGTACGCACTCTGTGATCAGGACGGCAACCTTATAGTGAAGGGGTTCCAAACGGTTAGAAGGGATTGGGCCTTGATAGCAAAGGAGACGCAATATGAAGTCCTAAGGAAGATTCTCGTTGAGAATGATGTGAACGGTGCGTTATCCTACGTAAAGAGGGTTATAGGGGACATTCGCTCTTTGAGGGTACCATTAGATAAGATGGCTATATTAACAAGGCTTCATAAGGATGCAAGCAGCTATGCCCAGACTGGTAGGCACATCTCCGCTGCTTTGAGCAGTGGCGTGAAGTTTTCGGCTGGTGACACCGTAAAGTACATAATAACTAAAGGGAGGCCAGGAGAAACAGTCTCACAGAGATCGATTCTTTTTGACATTGCTAAGGAGAATAACATCCAATATGATCCGGAGTATTACATAAATCAGCAGGTTATCCCCTCTGTCCTGCAGATCTTTGAAGTACTGGGCTTTTCGGAGGGGGATATAACTGGGAAAAAGAACCTTTCATTGAATGATTTCTAGAGATGAATGTTTTTAACTGCGCATATATTACTTTCTATTTGCTATGGACGAAGAGGAAAAGGAGAAATGGATAAGAGCGGGAAGAATAGGCAAGGAAGTGAGAGAATACGCCGCTTCTATCGTCAGGCCGGATATGAAGATGCTTGATCTTGCCATTAAAATCGAAGAAAAGTTCTATTCCCTTGGCGCCAAGCTTGCGTTTCCTCCGAATCTATCAATCAATGATTTGGCCGCGCATTACTCCCCTAAGTTCGATGATCAATTAATTCTGAGAAAAGGAGATACACTGAAAATAGATATAGGCGCAAGTATAGATGGCTGTCTCTCTGACACAGCGACAACTGTGGTTGTAGGCGAAAAATCCACTCCATTAGTTGATGCTTCAAGGGAGGCGTTAGAGAATGTGGTAAAGATCATTAAACCGGGAATGAACATAGATATTATAGGGGAGACCATCGAAAAGACTATAAGAGATAGAGGGTTCTCCCCGATAGTCAACTTGGGAGGGCACGGACTCACAAAATACAATGTGCATGAGGGGGAGTTCATACCAAATGTAAACCAAAGCAGTGGTAAGAAGCTAAGAAGCGAGGGAGTGGTCGCAGTCGAACCGTTTGCCACCACTGGAAACGGTTATGTTATAGATTCTACCCCTGGTGAAATATTTATGTTTCAGTCTAAGAGAAGCATAAGGGACAAGGTAGCAAGGGACATACTTGATTACATAGAAAGTGAATATAGAACGCTTCCGTTCTCAAGGAGATGGATAATCGATAAGTTTGGTAAGGTGGCAAACTACGCATTGGATGTTTTAGTCAACAGCAAAGCGCTTTATAGGTTTCCAGTCCTCAAAGAGGAGAGTGGTGGTATAGTGTCGCAGTTTGAGCATACTTTTCTTTTCGACAAAGGAGAAGTAATAGTGACAACAGCCTAAAGGAGATATGGGTGTAAACTTAAGGGGGATAATTAGTGCAAAGGAGATAAGCGTGAAAGATCTCTCTGGTAAGGTTATCGCCATAGACGCTTTCAACTGGATATATCAGTTCCTCACAACTATCAGGCTTGCAGATGGAAGCCCTCTGACTGACAAGAATGGAGAGGTCACAAGCCATATAAACGGGCTTTTCTACAGAAGTATTATGCTTCTGTCGAATGGTGTGATACCTTGGTTTATATTCGATGGGGAAGCCCCTAAATTCAAGAAGATGACTTTGCTTGAGAGAGCGAAGGCGAAGGAGGAAGCTATCCAGATGGCAGAGATGGCAAAAACAGAGGCAGAGAAGTCGTCTTTCTTGAGAAGAAGTGTAAGAATAGATGATTACGTAATCCAATCGTCCAAGGAGTTACTTCATATTTTAGGCATAACAACTCTTCAGGCGCCTGCAGAAGGAGAAGCGGAGGCAGCTTACCTGAATGCAAAAGGGGTTGCCAACTACGTTGCTTCGCAAGATTATGATTCCCTCCTGTTTGGTGCATCGAAAGTAGTTAGAAATCTGAATGTTAGTGAGAGGAAGAAGGTTGCAAATAAAGGGATAACAACCCAAGTCAAACCGGAGCTTATAGACGCAAATGAACTTTTTAGAGATAACGGGTTGGACAGAAGTAAATTGATACTTATGGGGCTACTTATAGGAACTGATTATAATTCCGGCGTCAAAGGCATCGGCCCGAAGAGAGCTCTTGACATAGTTAGGGGAAACTCAAAAGAAGACATATTATCAAAGTACGATTTTGGCACAGAATACGATATAAAAGAGATATACGAATACTTCATGCACCCTGATGTTGTTGACAGCGTAAAACCGCGCATGGGTAGGATAGATAAGGAAAAACTTATAGAGTTTATGTCAGAGAGGCATTCTTTTGACAAGGATAGGGTGATAAAGAGCATAGATAGACTGGTTAAGTTGGGGGACAATAACCTTTTGAATTTTTAGTTCAGTTATGGACGAGCAGCTCGTTGAAAGAGTGAGAAAAAATGAAGAGATAATGGATCAAGTATTTGAAAACGTGAAGATAATAAAGGTCTCCAAATCCGCCGAGGAACTCATGGACAGTGCAAGGAGATACTATGAGGATGCTAAGTATTTTGCTTCAAAAGGAGATTATACATCCTCCTTGGAAGCCTTTGCAATCTCATGGGCATACATAGACTCAGGTTTGAAAGTAGGTGTTTTCTCAGTCCCTGCTGAGATATCTATTTACTTCACCATCTAATAGTCTACCTCTGTAATAGAACATACACACGTGTGTGCCCTGCAAAAACGTATTAATATTACTAAAGAGTAAATATATATCATGGTGGAACAAGTTGAGAGATTATCAGCTGCGGTCGCAGTCCTAGTTTTCCTACTTGTAGGAATAATGATATACCTATTTTTAATCCCACCATCAGCTGTGACAAGCATTGTGGGGAACTTCACAAACTTAACATATACAAATTCCAGCGCCACAGCCCCTCAGAAGGTGGTTTATTATTATCCTATAACCTCTTACATCGGCGGAAATGCACAATCAGTGAATTTTACATACCCCTTTGAAGGTTTCACAGTATCATACAGCGCAGTCAATTCAAGCATCTCTGAGAAGCCATTTACATTGACTTCCTCTATCTTCGGATCATCTTCGAACAATTTGAAGTTCACAGGGAATAGCTCGGATAAATATTACTTAATTTTGAATATATCCTCAGTTTCAGGCACACCCTACCTTAAACTGCAAATCAATGGGAAGTATTTCTATTCCTCCATAGCAGATAAAGGGATACTAAGGATAGCAATACCCTCAGTAGACACCGGGGAAAATATACTATCTATCAACAATTACTTGAATGGATTTGCATTAACTCAGTCAATCTCTTTCTCGAATGTCTCTATGGTTCAAACGTCTTTTATAAATACTCAATTCTCTAAGTCAGTGGAGATACCATCCATGCTGGGCCTTGGTGACTATATCCTGCAGTTTACACCGATTGGATACGGGAACATGTCAGTTTCAGCCAACGGCGTCGGTATATCTTATATAACAAACGGTTCAAATGTACCGATATCTTTAAGCATCCCAGAATCTGTTGTAAATTCAGGTATTCCTACCTCAAGTGGCAAGAACAATGGCATCATACCCTTAACATTTAACCTCTTATTCTCAGTGTCAGAAGGGGGTAGGTATGTGGTAACTGACAATGATCTTCTATACGAGCTCCCACCCATACCGGTAAAACAGATATCAATACCCTACAGCGTGAAGGCGTCAAGTTCATCTTATATATTCTCTCTGGGTGTTTCAAGCATTGTAAGGTCGGGCTACGTGAATATCACATTCTATCCATCCGGACTTTCATTTTCTATACCTGCAAGTTCCCTATCAACTGGGGAAAATATTGTTGTCGAGCCCGCGGCTTATCTAGCGGGGGATGAGGCGAATGGCGATTACACTGGAACAATAACTTTAGCTTCAGATGGATTGATAATGCCTTCCTCTTTGACGATTACCCCCTCTTCTTGAATATACATAGAAATGTATTAATCTGACGATGAATACTAGATATTATGGCTCTGAAGTTAGGGAAGGGAATCAAACTATTCAAAAAAAATACCCCTACTGCACCGGTTGTGGGTCCAACAACCTCAGTACGCCACCCATATCTAGGTAGAATCAAATCAGGCTTAAGTAATAAAATAAACCGATCTCTGCAAAAAAGGCAACAAAAGAAGCAAGCGTTAAGTCAATTATCCCCTAGCGAACAACTTAAGCAGATAGAATTAAATAAGATTAAATCCGCGACTAGGAAGAAACGTTTGGGCTTAGGTGCGACAGTGTTGATTGGGCTTTTAGTTATTGTTGCAGGTGCTTGGTTCCTTTTAAGTGGCATTGCTTCCCATACTGGTATCTTTTCGTACCAATTAGGCAGTTTTTATGGGCCTTATATATCGAGCATAGAAAGTTACACTTCCTCTACTTTTTCAATGATATCTGGGTTCCTCTCGAATCCTGAAGGATATATAAACAACTATTTCTTTCCAAAGACCACCAGTGTGCAGCCTCCCGTGACTACGTTTACATCCTTCGTAACAGTTACCCCTCCGCCATCGGAGCAATCCCTCTACATAACCTCCTCCTCTTCAGCACAAAATCTAGAGTTTGTCGTTGGTAATTCAGCCAATCTCCCGCTTGGGTCAACCTATCCAAATAAGTTAAATCTTGACATAGCGTGCGCAAAAGGGGATAATGTCTGCTCAAATCTAACCAATCTTGAATACGGTGAATCAGCAAGCCTGCGTGTGATATTCCCCGGAAGTGAAGTACAAGAGAGCGTGCCGATAGAGGTTCATTGCCCTACAGATAATCCGCCATTAGCGAAGCAACTTCCAATCCAATCAAGCGTTGAAATTACAGCCTCTGCGACGAACTATACCGCAGCATCCCTATTGAATTTGGAGTATATTAATTCCACATTCTACAGTGAACTATTGTACAGCTCACAAACTTACATACCCAGCGAGGAAGCAACTGTAATCCCCTCTCAGGGTCCTTTGGAGATCATACCAAATCTAGGTGAGTCTGAACCTGTATTAAACGATCAAAATGCATCCATAAGCATACAGATAAATAACCTTGGAAGCGGGACTTATGTTCTGAACAATTTGACTGTCTACCTACCATACAAGTACTTCTTTTACAATGGGGTCTCGTATGAAGGATACTCTTTTTCTTCTGTCGTTAACAAGAACAAAAATTCGTTTGATTGCTCCCTACTTGATATTGGTCAGAACAATCAGCTTGATATAGTACAGAATTTCGCGTTCCCCACCTATGGCTATATCAAATGCTGGCCAGATAATGTGAAGCAGTCGAGCTTCCTTTTTGAGCTTCCAAATTTCACCATGCCTAACCAAGTACATTTTGAGACAATACCACTGATATTTCAGACGGATTACAATTACACCCAGACAAGTTCAGTGTCGTTTTATGTGATCAATGAAACTACATGCAGCAGTTGAAAAATATGGAACCTAATGAATATTACCCACCGGAGAAAAAGCACAGCTCAGCAGAAGGCGTGCTGATCTTCTTTGTAGTGATCATTGTTCTATTCCTGTCCTTACCTTTTATAATGCCAGCCATACAAGCTGCACTTATTCCCCATTATGGTCAGTACGTTGGAAATTCAACTCAGGGTGTAGTGATATCATCATCTAGGATACCGGCATCAGTACCTCCAAAATCACTATTTTCTGCGGTGTTATATGTATCGAACAACTTAAACGGAAATAATGCACAGAATATCCACCTCTGTATAGATAATTTAGGGATAATAATGAATAAGTCCCCCACGTGTGTTCTTATACCTAGCCTTTTCGCAGGTGGCACATTACCTGAGGTCTTCAATCTCCTATCCCCTCCGAATTCATTCTACGGCAATGTACCTTACACCCAAGAAGTGGGGTACTACATAGTTTACCCATACTCCTCTATAATTGCCCAACCTGTAGAGTTCATCTCACAGTCGTCAGAGCTTTCTGGAAAGTACCCGGCTATACAGAGTGTTTATAATGGGTCATCCGGTCCAGTGAGGTTATCAACTTTAAGCCAGGGGCCTGTCACATACACCGATTCATCCACAGTGCAGCTGTCTCTATTAAACACTGGTGGGGAAGTATTGGGTAATGTAACTATATATCTAGTCTTCAATAGTTCGTTGCTGGACATACCGAACAGCAATATATACAAGTTAAGCTCCTCGCATTACTGTGCTCAGACGTCCCCTATCAATACACCAGGTTTGGAAACACTCTGCGTGAATGAAACGCTTGGATTAAATGGGCTACAATTATCCTACCCGGTTAATTTGACAAGCACAGAAGCATCGAATCTTCTAGCCTCAAATCCTCCCTACGTGGAGTTTGGAGGGCAGTTTTACGTCGGTGTGAGATACACATACGAAACAAATGGGTTCTTCCCGATAAAGCTTCAAACTGAAACTTACAATTCACAGTGATTCTAGATTATATCATATGGCAGAGGATTTTATAAGGCATGAGTTAATAGAGAGTAGGGACTATCAGAACAACATATTCGAATCAGCAAAGGACAAAAATACACTTGTGGTCCTACCAACTGGACTTGGAAAGACAATAATAAGCATAATGGTTGTAAATTACCGCCTTTCGAAGTATGAAGGCTCAAAAGCGTTGATTCTTGCCCCTACAAAGCCACTGATAGAACAACATTATAGAACTTTCTCAAGGCTGACAAAGTTTTCACTAGGTATAGCTAGTGGTGAGATTCCACCGGAAAAAAGAAGGCTGGAATATGACGCACACCAGGTGATATTCGCCACTCCTCAGACCATAGAAAATGACATTTCGACTTCTAATATTGATCTGAGTAATTTCAGCGTGTTAGTTGTTGACGAAGCACATCATTCGATAGGAAATTATTCTTATGTTAATGTAGCCAAGGCTTTTTACAGATCCTCAAAGTTCCCCAACATCCTTGCGCTAACTGCTTCGCCCGCCTCAGATATGGCAAAGATCAAGGCTATATGCAAAAATCTAGGCATATCAAATATAGAGATGAAGAGTGAAATAGATGAAGACGTTTCAAAATACGTTAAATCCAAATTAATGGAGGAGATAAAGGTAACGCTTCCGCCGGAGATTCTGGATCTTCTTGTCAAGGTAAAAGGTCTGATAGACCAAAATATCTCAGACCTGAAAGAAGTCGGGATAATGAAGGATGTATCGGCAAGTAAGATAAATAGGAGGCTAATACTTCAATTGCAAAGCGAATTCAGGAAAAAGATGGCCTCGGGTGATAGGAAATTCTACGTTATAAGAGGTGTTATAATAACCTCTAAGATATTGAAGCTGTATCATGCTTATGATCTTCTTGCAATTGAGAGTTTGGAGGCATTTAGGAATTTTATGGGGAAGATAGTCAGTGGAAAGGCCAAATCTGACAAGGAGATAGCTAAGCTTGAAGAGGCAAAATACATCATTGAAATGGCTGACCATCTGCTTGAAAGAGGGATAGAAACGCCAAAGCTTGCGGAAGTTGAGCGCATATTGAGGGAGAAGATGGACAAGAGCAAGAGATGCATAGTTTTCACGCAATACAGAGACACGGTAGACATAATATTCAAACATCTTAAGCATATCGAGGGCATTTCACCGGTAAGATTTATAGGTCAGGGGAACGGAGGATTATCCCAGAGGGAGCAAGTAGAAATAATTAGAGATTTTGAGTCTGGTGTTTACAACGTGCTCATTGCTACAAGTGTGGCCGAGGAGGGAATCTCGATCAAAGATGTAGACGTAGCAATTTTCTATGAAGCTGTCCCAAGCGCCATAAGATCAATTCAAAGGAGAGGGCGAGTTGGGAGGTTCAATGTCGGCACAGTGTATATACTTATAACAGCAGGCACAAATGACGAGGGCTACTATTGGGTCTCAAAAAGAAGGGAGAAGGCAATGAGAAAGCTAGTAGAGGGGTTAAAGAAGGACAAGAACATGATAATCAATGATGGGACTTTGAATCCATTCACTTAAGTTCAAACGGGGCGAATTTAGGTATATCATTGAGTAGTCTGAACCTTTTCTTGAACTCCTCATATATTGCTTCAGTGTCATTTATGGAAACTGAAAGCCCTACCTTGATTGCGTCTTTCATGTTAATCATGCTCGACAATCTATTGTTTACCTGTATCTCATAAAGCTCTGGGTCAAAAGATGGCCCATGTGATTTTGATTGATTTAGACTCTTCCCTATGCCAACGATTGATAAGATATCCTCCTTAAAAGAATTGTAGATATCAACCAATGCAAGACTTTCTGCGGGCTTTATTTTTTTCTCTTCTCTTGCTTTTTTTGCTTCGTCTAAGTAATGCGTCAATTCGCTTTGTATTGCATTAAGTGATGTGACAGACATGCTTTCCACTCCTTCGAAAACAGTTTTGTCTATAAGTGCAACGGATGCTTTTTTGAAAAGATACCACTCCTCCAACGTAAAGCAGTAAGGATTCAGCTTGATATCTAGTGCCCCTTCATATTGGGGTGGCACCTGTGGCATGTCCTTTGGAAACATCTGTTTTTCCTTGAACAAGAAGTCCATCTCTATTCCCGCTATCACTTTGGGGCCGTACTTTTTTATTGCCCTTCTTATAAACGCTGCTTCAGATTCTTTTGGCCCCCTGTTTATCGGCAGAGGATTTATAGTTTTCTGCTGAGCGCTTGCAGGCACCATAATCTTTTTGCTTCCTCCGAATAGGTTTCTCCATTCTACATTGTAATTGCCTAAATACACCTCCTTATAGCCGATGACATCAACTGTAAATAGGGCATACTCGGAGAAATCAAGCATGCCGGTTTGTTTCTGGAACTCAGCACCTTTGGATACCCCCTTCATGCTCATTCTCTTAAGTATAACAAGATTCTGGTATGCAGATTTCTTGTAGAACTCAAAAGACGCTGCTTGGCTCTCTAGATACTGCAGCAACAGATTTCTACGGGTCTTAAGGTCAGTTTCATTCATCTTTTTCCAGTCATCATACTCTAACCTTCTGTTTCTCAAGATATTCTTGTACATCTCATTTCTATTCAGCTTCTCAACATCTTCTAGACTGTTTATTGCATAGAATACAGACACTATATCTAAGTATCCAGGACCGGCAGGATTCTGATTGGCAGATCTAGATAGAGACAGCAAACTTGCACCCCCTTTCCTTGCATCTACATTGTCTATAAATATCCTCTTCAGTTCCTGCTCCGCAGCTTGGGCGACATTTTTGTCTGGAGATCTGCTCTTGTAATAGAATTCAAGGTTCCTGTCAATCTCCTTAAGTTCATATATTATGTTTATTATCGATTTAAGAACCTGGTTAACAGCCCCAAGTATCTGCATCACCCTATCTTCAAGATTCTTCCTTCTTTCCAAGAAGATGTTCAAAATATTTGAAAAAGCTGAAGGTTCAACCGTTTCAAGTTCCTTTAGTCTTTTGTAGCCAAGTTTACCAAATTCTTGGGAAATCATCAAATATTCGGAGTTCACCTGGTATTTCTTATTGATATCAACTGAAACCAAGTACCCGCCAGGATTACCAATAATACCTATATCTGGCAGCCTTTTCTTAGTGGCGTAGATTAGCTTTTTTGGGTTAATGTCGCCCATGTAATGAGAATTAAGACCTGAAGCTCTGCCCTTCAGTTCACTTATGAAGTTGGAGATCTCCCCAACGTTCATCTTAGAAAAGTCTATATTCAAATTCATACGCCCTTATAAGAATATATATGAGTTTGAAGCTATAAATATTATGTATATTCTTATTGTGATTTGAGGATAAGAATAAATATCAGTAATTGGTAAGTTTTGTCATAAGAATGATTAGAATGGAGGAAACATGCATCAAATTGAGAACGTGAACCCTGCGGATAACGCTTTGAACAAACTCTTCTCATCGATAGAGCTTCTGTCTTCAAAGATAGATGAGCTGAATGAAAGGGTGGATTATCTAAGTTCATTCATAGGGCTGCAGTCAAATGACGAGGAAAAGTCTACGGTGGAACCGCCAGGTCAACTCGCTGGAATATCTTTTGATATAATAAACCAGCTTTTCGATCAGAAGGATGCAAATGCGCTTAGAGCTTACTTTCTCAGAATACTGGCGATGTTTCATAGGTACATAAAATCGATAGTTTTATTTGGAAGCGCAAAGACAAAGAATAATCTGTCGCCGAAATCGGATATAGATGTCGCCTTCATAGTCGATGACACAGACATAAGAAAGTTCACTTTAAAGGAACTCAAGGACAGATTGTTTATAAAGATGGCTGAGATAGCAAAAGACTTCTCAGATAAGATACATTCACAGGCCTACCCATTGAGCGAATTTTGGATGTCGATAGTCAAGCCAAACCCAGTCATATTGACTATCCTTAAGGATGGGGTTGCTGTGTATGATACTGGTTTCTTTGTGCCTTTGCAGATGCTTTACAAGAGCGGGAATATCTTGCCAACCAAGGAATCCATTGATTCCAATATAGTGACAGCAGAAGAGCTCCTTAACTGGGCTGATGATACACTGTCAAGGAAGCTTAGCAGTGATCTTTTCAATGCGGTTGTCTCTGCCGGTCAGTCTATATTGATGGAGTTAGGTTATTTGCCGCCAACTCCTAAGGAAGTGAGTAAGGAACTGGAAGCAATAGCCGTAGAAAAGGAGCATCTATTGTCTAAGGAAGACGTTGATGCTGTGGCAGATATAGTTAAATGGTTTAAAGATATCGATCATGGTGAGGTAAAGTCAATCACCGGTGAGGAGTACTCGAAGAAATACAGCGAGGCAAAGAAGGTGGTAGATAAGATACTTAAGGAGATAGAGAGGCTAAGGGAGAAGAAAGGTATGCCGAAGCCGATCGTAGACGAGGCATCCTTCAAAAAGCAGGAGGAGGGGAAGGATTACATCCCCAAGGGTAACGTATGAAAATATTATCTTACAGGCGCGGGAGAAAGACCCAGACTCAGAACCAAGCGATTATAAAGCTCGACAAGGCTGAAACGAGAGCAGAGGCCAGCAAATATATAGGTAAGCGTGTGGAGGTCAGCTTCTCGAAAACGAGCATACGGGGTACAATAACGAGGGTCCACGGGAATAAAGGCAAAGTGGTTGCTAGGTTCAATAGGGGCCTGCCAGGCCAGATTAAAAATAAGGATGCAAAGCTTGTAGAGTGAATTTTTACTCCTCTATCTTGAATCTTTCCTTTAATTTTAGCGCAGTGTAAAGTTCCTTGTATCTGTTCCTTATTGTGACCTCGGTTATTCCAGCCGCCTTTGCCGCGTCTCTCTGTGTTTTCTTCTCTTTATTGATTAGTGTTGCTATGTATAAGACCGCAGCTGCTATCCCCATTGGTCCCTTACCGCTTATCAAACCCTTATCCTCAGCTTCATCAAGGAGCTTTATCGCATCGTTTATCGTTTTATTGGAGACATTTAGAACGGCTGCAAATTTATAGACATAGTCCTTCGGCGAAGTTGGCAATATCTTTATTCCGAGCTCCCTGCACAGTAATCTGTAAGCTTTGCCTATCTCCTTTTTTTCGATCCCAAATGCTTCTGAGATTTCATCCAAAGTTATAGGCTTTCTGTTCTTTCTTGCGGCGGCATAAAGGGCGCCTGCCACGACGCTATCCATTGATCTACCTCTAACGAGTCTCCTGTTTATTGCTTCCCTGTACATCTTCGCTGCTTCTTCCTGTATTATATTTGACACATGAAACTGGTTGCTCACGTGCCTAAGCTCTGTAAGCGCAAACTTCAAGTTTCTTTCAAACGCAGTTGAAATCCTTGGTTGCCATTTTCTAAGTTTATAGAAAGTTCTTCTGTTTGAATTTGATAGCTTTATGGATTCACTTGCTTTTCCTATAACAGTGCTTGTGCCTTTATCATACTTTGTATAGCTGAGTGGGAGGCCCATTCTGCCCTTTTCTTCTCCGCCTTTTTCCTCTTCAAATGCCCTCCATTCTCTTCCATAGTCTATTGAATCTGGTTCTATGACATAACCGCATTTTTGGCAGATTAGCTCATTTGTAGTCTTATCGTATCTTAAATCTTTACTGCCGCAGTGTGGGCATTTCTTCACGTTTGTTTCACTAGATATTACCATAAGGTTTAAATATAAATGATTAAATTCATATTTAAAGCTTTCTATTCGAAGGGAATCTGCAGATAACACTCTCTTGTAATAGTTAGATTTATATTGAAGTTCCCTTCAGAATATTATTATTGTTATGTTTGAAACCATAAAAAAGTTGGTAGATGAGGGCTTGATAACCAATGCAGATAAGTATATACTCCAAAAGAAACTGGATGACCCTAACTATAGAATAAAGCAAATGTATGAGAATTTTCTTTGGGATTCCTTGAAAGGTAAGTACGAGATTCTGATGCTTCCTTCTGATTCGGAGGCTGTTGATAGGGCTGAGCGCAGTTTGGACAAAATACTAGATATAAGCCTTTTGAGTCCAGAAGAGGAGACCAAGCTAGACGGAGCTTATAGGATAATAGGTGAGCTATATGTTCCAGGGGTTAGTGGAGATGGCCATAGGCCGACCATGGATACATTCACACTTAAAGCAAAGGGTTCTACATTAGACTTAAGTAGATATGAGCTGAGTGAAAGCGTAATAGCCAGAAGCTTTTATTGGCGCTATGATCCTTATTTTAATCAAGTGTCTATAGGTATAAAGCTGGTGGGCGAAGATGAGGTAATTATTACCCTAAGGCAAACTTTCAGTGGGGATAAATTGAATAACAAGAGATTGTATAGGTACAACTTCGATAAAGGAGAGAACGAGCTTATAGACATAGATGACAATATGAAATTGGTGACTTTTCTACAGGTTTTAAAAGAATACCATGACAAGCGTTTATCGGAAGGAGAACCTAAAATTGAAGAGCATAAGAAAAAGGTATCTCAACCTTTTGACGGCATGTATATTTAGCTATTTTATGAAGAAAAATATAATATCATTCTGAGCATCTTCAATTGCCGTTGGTTTAAGGTAGGATAGATCTATCTGGGATGCTTTCAGCACCGAAATGGCTACTGTCCCCCCTTCTTTGCAGTATTCAAAGGCTTTTTCTAGACATATCCTTCTAGTTTCTTTGTTCAGGTCTTGAAGCGTTGTCAGGCATATTACAAGATCAAATCTCTCATCTAGGTTTACTTCTTCTACTCTGCTTCGTATGAGAGTAACATTTTTTAGGTCCTTTCTGATTATTTCATCAGACAGACTTGATGGTTCAATAGCTACCACTTTCTTGCCTTTTAAGAATTCCTCAAGTATGCCCGTGCCGGCGCCTATGTCCAACACGGTCTCTATTTTATCAATATCAAGATGTTTAAGAATAAATTTTATCTTTCTTATCTGCTCATCTCTGTACAGTTTTTCATAGCTACCACTTATTGCGTTATAGTAATCGACTGCGTCTTCCATCTATCAAAATGACTGCGCAAAGTAAGCGTTAAATCTTGCTTTTTCACCGCAGTATATGCACTTGTCTGATATCAGCTCTTCCTTATCAGCAGGTATGAACCTGGAGCTGGCACTAGTTTCCTCTTCTATCTTGTCCTCACATTTTTCGCTCCCGCACCAGGCGGCTTTAAGTATGTATTTTCTCTCTTTTAATCCCGTTATGAATTCATCTTTGTTATCGGTGATCTTGATGTTTGACATTGTCTTCTTTCTCTGCTCATTAAGCATCTTCGATTGAATCAAATTAAGTTTTTCGACTATTGAGTCGAGCTTGTCCAATTTTATCACGCCCTTCTCCCCGTCAAACCTTACTTTATAAGTCAGCTCCCCGTTCAGCAGTTCTTTTTCTCCGACTTCAAGTCGCATAGGAACTCCTTTCAATTCGTACTCATTGAATTTCCACCCTGGGGAAGAGTCTTTATCGTCGTCAAGTTTTACTCTAACACCAAGCTTCAAAAGCTCGTCTCTAATCCTTTTTGACTCACTCAAGATCTTTTCATCTGCCCTGCTTCCAAGTATCGGTATAATGATGATTTGTATAGGTGCAATCTTAGGCGGCAGAACAAGCCCTTTGTCGTCTCCAAACTCTAGCACCATCACCCCTATAGTTCTTGTGCTTATACCCCATGAGGTCTGGTGCACATATTCCCATTCATTTTTCTCATTCAGGAACTTTATTTCAAATGGCTTAGAAAAGTTTGTTCCAAGGACATGAGAAGTAGCAGCCTGAGATGCGTAGTTGCCTGGCAAAAACACCTCTAAAGTGTAACTTTTGTCAGCGCCGGCAAACTTTTCTCTTTCACTTTTAAGGCCTATGAAAGCTGGCACTGCCATGATCTCTTCCATAAACTCCTTGTAAATCTTTACGATTTTTAGTGCATTCCCCTCTGCTTCCTCCTCTGTGCGGAATGCACAATGTCCCTCCTGCCATAGGAACTCTCTGCCTCTCAGGAAGAAACGGGTCTCTTTTGTCTCCCACCTAACTATATTCACCCACTGATTCAGCAGCATTGGCAAATCCCTGTAGCTTTTTATCCAGTTTGACAGGCTGTCGTATATTATCGTCTCTGATGTGGGCCTTATTGCTAATCTTTCGTCTAGCTTCTTGTCACCACCCATTGTGACCCAGGCTGCTTCAACACTGAAATGCTCTATATGTTTTTCCTCCTTTGCGAGTAGATGTTCTGGTATGAGTGATGGGAAGTAGACATTCTCTACTCCTAATTCTTTGAATTTTTTGTCTAAGTATTTCTGGCTTATCTCCCACATCATATATCCGTATGGCATGTAAACTGAGAAACCCTTGACACTTGAGAAGTCTACAACCTTTGCTTTTAGTAAGACCTCATTGAACCAGCCTATCACATCTTTTTCTTTTTTATTCTTTATGCTATCCGCCATAAACTATCTTCTTTTTTGCTTTATAAATAATTACATTCATTCAATATTCCTGTGCATAACTACCTCAAATAGTTGGTAACCCTCTCTAAGGATACCTTCTTTGCCACAGATTACTGATACTAATATCGCCAGTGTTTCAGTCATCTCCACATCTAACAATCAAGTCGTTACAACTATCTCAGGCACTCCATCAGGTCCTTGTGATATAAATTACGGTCCGCTTTGAAGTGTGTGTTGATTTGCGATTTAATAAATTTTTATTCCTTTATTTGTCTGATTCTATTGTTGATCCTTGAATCCTTTTCATAAAACTTTCGAGAGAGTCTTCTAGATGTCTACCAAAGAAAACCTAATACAGTGTCTATTGAAATGGTTTCAAAGCTTCGATCTAGTTAAAGATAAGCCTTGGATGGGGATTGAACCCACGACTTCCTGCTTACGAAGCAGGCGCTCTACCACTGAGCTACCAAGGCTCTTTATACTTCCGTGCCTTTTTTGAACTCAGGTTCGCTCTTCTCATAGTCTTTAAGTCTGCCGTCAGATAAATGCTTCGTAGGATCAAATGTCTTCCCGCAGAACATGCATTTTACCCTAGTTTTTGATGAGGTTCTTTGCTTTCTTCCACAGTATGGACAAATCGTTATATAGGTTTGCATTTTTACTCCTTTTTTCAGCTAAAGGTGAAGCACTTATTTTCCAAACGCTTTACTTCATTAGCTCCTTTGCGAAATTAATAAAAGCAGAAGATGCAGCGTCTCTGCTGTTTCCTGCGACGATCGGAATCCCTGTTTTGAGTGCTTCCTGCATCTTTTTACTCTCAGGGATCTCTATCACTCTCTTGAATCCGCTTTTCTGCTTTATTTCCTGTAAATTCATATTGTCTTTTGATTTTCTGTCGTATATATTTACAGCCAAGTATATATCATTTATGCCTAGTTTACGCAGGTCTTCCCTGAGCTTCTTTGCTTCTATAATGGACACAATATCGGGCGTGGTTACTACAACCACTTTAGCGTATGGTATTAACTTTGTAAAATCAAGATCTTGGGATGGTCTTGTATCGACGATTACAAAGTCATAGTTCCTTATCAGCTTGGAGATATGATAAGGCAGATTAAGTATTTTATACTCTGCGTTTGAATCCCCTATTCGCTTGAATACCCGGGATGGTATTAAGTCAAGACCGTATCTCTCATTTTTGTATATAGCATCCTCTATTTTTATCATATTGTTTAGAACATCTTGGAGCGCATTTGAAAATTCATCAAAACCGTAGTGTATAGCGACATGGGGCGTTGCCAAGTTAGCATCCACTATCAAGACTCTTTTCCCAAGCATTGAAAGCGCAAGCGCGAGATTTACCGAGACAGTCGTCTTTCCAACCCCACCTTTATAGCTCGTTACAAATATAACTTTCTGTTCCATTTGGAGTTTGTCGTTTTATATACTATTCACTATAATCATTGTTTCCTTTTAATCTTTTGTGTTCGAAACCTTCATCGAGTATCCGTCAGATTTCATGTTTATAAAATGTGAGCGGGAAAACCCACATTCTTCAGAGGCGGGATGAAAGCGAACCCGAAAATGGAAAACATAAATAGTAAAAGAAGCAAATAACAATATGCTGACAGCATATAGATTCAGACTGTATCCACTAGATAGGGACATAAACGCAGCGATGAACATAAGGGATTTCGGCCTGGTACAAATAGGGCTGGATCCGGTGCCCTCTGGCAGAGGGGAACT
>ERZ1669250.414-NODE-414-length-20075-cov-3.295904_pt1 | contig 20075 bp, 16 predicted proteins | sample MGYA00579295_ERZ1669250 | MGnify/ENA primary metagenome ERZ1669250 (study PRJEB41166, sample SAMN08046056) | hot springs metagenome | biome: hot spring; feature: acid hot spring; material: thermophilic sediment; isolation source: thermophilic sediment from acid...
TACATAATAACGTTTATTATCTGCTCCATTTTCTCCTTCTTCGACTACCTCGTAAACTGCTACCGAGGCTCCGATTACTAGGGCCGCAGGGATTGCTATCTCTGGGGCTACAATGAAAGCCGCTCCTTCTGCCGCCACTTCTGCGCCTGCCTCTGCTCCGGCAAGAGCTTCCGCGATATCTGTGGTACCATTCACCGCCAAATTGTCCAGCGATTCCGCCTCAACAGCCGATTGAGTCGTGCCAGAATTTTTCATGTACTTGCTGTAATATTGTTGATACTCATCAGCTTTATTTAAAGACTGGATAGTAGATTTTACTTGATGGATATCGCTATGTGCCAATCTATAGTTCTTAATTTTTAATAGATTTACTTTGCCATCTCCTGTTTCACGATAAATCTCAGCCCTTGGCTCGGGAGATGGCAAGCGTGCTGGACGCTCGGCATCGAAAGTTCTGCCGCTTCCCCCAGACGAAGGTTTGGGTCCCGGTCCTTTGGGAGACTTTCTGGGCAGATAGTCTCCTTCTTTAGGTTCGCCTTCCTCACCGGGTTTATTACCAAACCTTTTCTTCGCCAATCTAAGAGCAAAATTTTTCACGTTATTTATTGGAGCTTGCCCAGAATTAATGGTTGAAATAACATCGATTGATTTGGGGAATCCTGTGATAATTTCTACCGCCAATACTTGCACTGACTCTAACAACCCAAACAGAATTGTTAAAAAGATATAAAAGTTATTAGCGTAATTAAAATTGAAAAATATGCTATTAGTAACATTATCTACCGAATTTTGGGTTAAGACCAGAACGGAATTGGTTAAGGCAAGAATTATAGATATTAAAACCAACGCCAGACCGGAACTAGCTATAAAGCGCACCCAACCTTTGAAGAGAAAATCCATTTTGGGAAAAACTAATAAAGGAATCATCGCAGGCCCTAAAACCCAACTCATGAAAATCAATGTCATCACTAAAAAGTACATGATTCCTACAGTTACTAGGAAACCGCAAAGCATTATAATTAACAAGATTAAATAGCCAATAAAAACGAGGGCTGAAAGCGCTCCCACTATCCCCGAAGCTTCGCCCCACAGTTTTGAAAAATCAGAAAGCAGAATTCCTATCCATTTTAAGGCGAATCCCGCATAAAGTGAAATGAGATTGGTAGGATCGCCTTGTACCGCAAGCCCCGCATCGGCGAGCTTTCCTATATACACAAAGGTGTCATGCAGTAATAATATATAACTTGAATAATGATCCAAGAAAAACATCACCAAAAGAACGACGATTCCGAGTCGAACTATTACTCCAAAGAAATGAGATATTGTCCGACTATTATCAACTATTAACAAGTTTGCTTCATAGAGCAATAACAAAATTATTTCGGCTATAAAAAAATCTTTAAAATACGGAAGCAGTTCGTTCGCCATTTTAAACACAAAAGGTTCAAGATAACTGATCGCGCTCGTAACCTTATTAAGCGCGTCAATTAATTCTTGAACCCCTTGGGCCGTAAGCGAGGCAGCTACACTCATTATTCTTTATGGCACCAGACTACCGTTATCTGTGTTATTCTGGGACATATAGTTATTGTTTTGCTGGTCTTGCTCATATTGCCCCTGTAAATAAGGAGGAATAGAAGACTTGTCGATCAACTTCTTGGCCGACGAAGACATAGCCTCAGCATTTGCTGTAAGTCCGTATACATTGGTGGCTACGTCCTGTTGGGCCTGCTTTTGATTTGCGGCCTTGAGAACTTCATCGTTACCTTTGGTAGCTAATAACTGCTGAATACTATTATTCAGCGTCTGCTGCTCTTGCAGCGATTGATCCAGTTCCACCATCATGACGTGAGCTTCAGCGTCTAAATCGCCCGTATTGGGTGCCGCAGCTACCTCGGAGTTTATTTTTTGTATGTTATTAGCGTAATTTTGCATAATAGGAACGTCCTGCTGCATTGTTTGCAAATCGGAAGTTCCCATCGAGTTAGAGACGCCAAACTGGTTTTGGTAAGCCTGCAAAAAGTCTGCGGGCGCAAAACCCGAGGCGGTGTAAGTTTGAGCAAGATTGGTTACGGCTCCTTGGTAATTTTTCAGGACATTTGCCAGACCCATTACTTGGTATTTTTCTTGTAATAACATGTTTTTTTCATTTATCAGAGTCTGAGCAGGAAGCATGATCTGATTTAGCTCTTCCTGCGGAAGATTTGCTAAATTTTCGACCTGATATAGCTGTCGGTTAAGATCGGTCACGTATTGATTTAACTGCTTCGCATACATTAATACGGACTTGGTGGCGGTTACCGAAGTTTGGGCCACATCCCATGGGTCAAAAACGATTTTCCCCATACCAAAGAGAGCATAGGAGGGGGCGCTCGCTAAAAATAGGCTGCTTCCTACCAGCAAGGAGATGGCTAGCCGTAGTTTTTGAGGGCGACGGTTAGAGGTTTCGGTCATCATGAGAATGTTCCTCTCGATAAAAATCTGATTTATATTAGACCAATAATAAGCTAGTTTTTTTTTATAATAGGCTTTTATTGTATTTACAATTTTGTTAATACTTCCTCAAAGTATCTGTCACGCCATGCCGGGTCCCCACTTTTTTCGTGCTTTGCGAATATTGCTCGGGCCGACTTATCGGAACGGCAAATAGCTAATGATTCTTTCGGAATTATGGCATTAATTACCCGCGTATACTCTCGGTTATAAACCATATATTCCCGTTTGGGGGTCATAGTTTTTATAATATCAATCTCGGTATCGGTTAATGATAGAACTCTGCGATACAGATCTCTGTGCGCTTCGGCTTTAGGGTTAGGTAAATATATGAACGTGGGAATATTGTCGATAATACTGGCAAAAGCGGAGCTATTTTGTATTTCATTAAGAGACTGGGTAGCCATAACTACGTGTCCCTCTTTTTTAGCAAGGGTTCGAAGCCAGTCGTTAAGAATGCTAGCAAACCCCTCATCGGCAAGCATAAACCATGCTTCTTCAATATAAATCAGCATCGGTTTAGTTGACTTCGCAAGATACTTATCTACGCGCCAAAACATGTAATCCATAAATGGCGCGGCTAATTGATTATTTTTGAGCAGGTTCGACATTTCGATAGCAGTTAATCCCGTAAGCTCAAAGGTGTCTTCGGAATTATCGAAAAAGTTAAGGCTACCATTTCCAATCCATCGATCTAGTCGGTCAGATATGGAGCGATTTACAAGATTGGAAAGAGTCAACAACCGACGCTGATCTTTCGGGAGCAGTTTTAACTCTTCAATTCCATTATTTAGTTCTTTTACCTCTAAAGGTGTTAGCTTGCTAGCCCCGTTAGATTCAAGCAGAAACTGGACAAACCTATTAACCCACGCCCAATCGTATTCATTATCCACATAATAGAATGGGTTAATCGAAAAATCGAACTTAGGATCAAGATAGTTGCCGTTACGCATTTTAACATTTATTTCGCAGGTGTAGTCTTTATCAAAAAATAACGATGTGGTGTCATACCGCTCCCATGCGGTTAAATTGAGCAGATTGAATACCGATTTACCGGAGCGTGATGGTCCGATTACACAGACGTGCGGTAAATCCTGTTGGTGATGGTTGTAGTAATACAAATTCAAGGTGGAATCAATGTAATAATTCAACGCTGGTACTGGCTTGCCGTAGAACCGTGACAAGTGTGTATTAATTTTTTCGCCGGGATATTGTGTAAATATGGGGCTAATGTCTGAAAGGTTCCCTCCAAACAAATAAGTCCACCTCACCGATTGAGACCAATTGCAAGGAAAAGTGGTCACATAAGTAGAAAGCGAGTGAATGCTTTCGCGAAAAGCGACCAACCCAAATCTTCCCATCTCGCTTACCGCTAATTCTACCTTTTTTTCAATTTCTTCCGGAGAATCAGCAAGGATATCTAATGATATGTGAGCAAAGCAGGACGGCGGATTGTAAGTCATATCATTAATGGCTTTATCTATTTCGTTCGCAAACGTTTCGCGATCTTTATTCCGAACTTCCGTTACCTCGGTTTTAGTAATCGCTTCACGCAGTATTTCGCGTATCCCCTTTTTCATGTTAAGATGATGTTTTTTAATAGATTCCGCGTAATTTTTAGAAGCGCGCGGAGATATCATTTTATAGGCCAAGGTAACGTTCAGTTCTGCGTCAATATTTTCCAAAAAGCGGATGCTCCCTGCGACTGTTGCCGAGGGCCAATCACTGGGATTCATTTTTGGTGAAAAGGTTGTCACAAATTTGCTGCGAGTAGGGCCAACAAATTCTAAAAAGTTGGCGTTAACTTCCACCCGATTATTGGCGAGCGCATCGTCCAAAAACCTATTGGGGAAAGGGGGGATGCGATCCATAACATCTGAGGCCGGGTTAATAAGTTCAAAAGCGAATTTTCTAAGTTCCTCACCAGAAAGCCTTTTTAGTTTTAAAACTGCGTCCACATTGGACTTAAACATGCTGCATACGCTGTCGAGGTTAACTATCTGCTCAACAATATCTTCTAAATCTGCCAGACCCCGTTGTTGCATCGAAAGGAAAGAGCGGATAGTTTTTTGTGCTGCCGCCAAGATGCTTTCTCCGTTGTTAATGAGACGTGTATAAGTTTCAAAGAACTTATCACTTCCAATGGTGGGGCGATAACCGATAGTAAGATAGATGCTTTTTTTATAAAAGTTATAACGATTGGTGGAATTAATATACGAATCAAAGCATACTTTCGAATACTTGCTCTTGAATCCTTCACTATCTGTATCAATCTTGATTTTTCTTTTTACAATATTCCACCAGACCATGATTCGCTCGTTGGATATTTGCTGATAGGCTTTATCCATGGACTGGAACCAGCTATTAATTTCTTCCGCGTCAACCCCTTCGTAATCTTTTCCCTCTACTAGAAAAGTCACGAATATGCTGCCATCTTTACAGAGGATCTTGTCTTCTTGAATTTGCAGAAGAAAAGGTATTATCTTTGAATAGCTAGCGCCTAATTCCTCAAACTCAGCTCTTTTGTTTTTCAGTAATAGCACAATATTACTTCCTTTTGTAAGTGACTAAATACCAAACTTGTCGAAACCCTCGGGTCGTTCGTTTGTTAAATCCTGCCCGACCTTGCTAAAAAATCCCAGTTGTCGGGGCATGTGATAGAAAGGATCGTATACAATAGATTGGCTGACATATTTTAGCCAAACCGTTTTAATATACGGATCTTTGGCGTAAGCTTTTTTTAGCAAATAAGTGAGCACAAACCATGGAAGGAAAAAAACCGGGTTTTTAAATAAGTATGATATAACAAGGAATATAGCGAGGGATGGAGCTACAATAGTAGAATCCATCCCCATTACGAGCTTTGGCCCTACCATACCCCGCACGAAATAACTAGAGCGTAAAGACGCTCTGGGATGCTGGTCTCCGGGTTCAACGCTCGACATTTTTTACTCCGATTTTTTAAGGAGCCGGAGTAGATCCACCCACTAAAGCAGTGCAATAGGTAGTCAACTTAAGACCGAAATCCTGCGAGAAGGTAACAATGCCAATGGCTACGCTGCCAGCCATAATAATACGCAGCGCGGTACCAAATATTCCCTTAGCTTCACCGATAGCAAAAAGAATAGCGGTAATAAGAATCGCGACCACTACCGCTAGAGTTGCCACCTCCCCCGAAAGTAGGGAAATAAAATCGCACAACATGGTTGCAATGCCAAAACCATTCATGATATCTCTCCTTTTTGAGTGCTGAGATATTATTAACTAAAAATAAATATTTTTTTTATTTAATAGAGGTTTTTACCTCTATATTATATTTTTTATTCGGTATTTACCATCATCATCGATACCAAGTATTCGAATAATTTGAAAAACTTTTCTTTTCCCATCATTATTATCGCGCTTCATAAATATAACGTAATCAAAAGTACGAGCTATTTGTTGTTTAATAGCAATGTGCGGCCATTGAATATCGGACATTAGAATCATGGTCTCAAGCCGCGATAGGGCCTCAAAGGCGCTGTTGGCATGCAGGCTGGTGATGCCGCCGTCATGGCCCGTATTAAGGGCCTGCATAAGATCGAAAGCCTCGTAACCTCGGATTTCTCCTACGATAATACGGTCAGGGCGTAAACGCAATGACAGTTTTACCAAATCTCGGATCTCTACCCCCAATGTCTTATTAGCTTCTAAGCACACCCTATTATTTGGTAATATTTCAACATGCGAAGCGATTTCCGGTGTATCCTCTAGGGTTATCACTCGTTCATTTTTATCTACCAACTGAAGCAATGCCTTTAAAAAGGTAGTCTTTCCGCTTGAAGTGCCGCCCGCAATAATGATGTTTTTGTGTTGCTTAATAATGTAATTAAAAAAGCGGACCAACTCTTCTGAGTTGCGCACGGTATCCTCTTCGCAAAAATCTTCTTTATTTTTTATTATTGCCGGATTTCCTAACTCGGTGTAGTTATCGATAGTTAAGGTGATTGACGACTGTTTTCTTATCGATATTATATGCCCATGAACCGAAGTAGGTTGAATAGCCGCAGCAATACGCAAGCGGTCTAAGCGCGTATCGACAATTGATAACCCGTTTTCTACGGATACATCCCGCCCATCCATGACCGCCAAATTTTTAATCAAACCCCGAATGAATGGGTTTTTGATGGGAATATCTTGTTTTATTAATCTACCTTTTTTCTCGATCCATATATCATCTTCGCCATTAATCATTATTTCTTGAATCTCAGGGTCTTCAATTAAATGTGCTATAGGTCGCGATAAAAAGTAGAAGTTTTGGCGGGCATTTTGATTTCGCTGAACATGCGTTGGATCAGCTATAACCGCCTCGTTGCTGTCGTTTTTTTGCTGCTGATCCAATTCCAAATCTTCCAACATCCTGTTCAAACCCTCTTGTTAAGAGTTGCCAGCACAAAGTAGATGCTAATTCCGAAAGCGAAATAACCTGCGGGAATAAATACCGGGTTGATGGCCATAGGCAAAAATGGTATCAACAATGCGATGCTAACTACTATGTGGAAAATCCTATAAAATAACTGGTGCTGCAACGGGCTAATATTTTTATACTGCCACTGTTGTATTTTTCGCTGAACCAAACCAAAAACCGAAAATGATACAAATATTGGGAGAAAGTATGGGACCCAAGACAGGAACATGTAAAATCTTAGCAGACTATAATAAATCATATACCAAAAAGCGATCAAGCGCGATTTGATAAAATTATTTAAGCGCCAGCGAAACTGGGATTCTAGCTTATTGTGCCGATACAGTGTATGGTCTTTGGCAACATATTTCTGAAAATGGGAGTCAAAAAAAGAATTAGTATTAACCACTATTTTCTGGCTATAACTTTTACCCATTGTGGCTGTATTAATATTGATTTGGTTTTGCAGTGATTCATTTATCCACCGCAAGGGAATTACCGTAAGCAATAAAGCTAACCAAAACGCGACAATAATTATTACTGCGCGGTAAAGCTTTTGATAGAAAGTAGTGGCTGCTGCCATATTTATTTAACCTCTGAGATCTTATTAATAAATTGTAGTAATTTAAAGCGCGTATTGACGGGGTGAATAACCTCAATGTTTTCTATTTCTTTAAGTAAACTATCTACTAATTCATCATAATCATTTTCCTGATTCTCCGACAATAATGTACAGTGCTCTATCAACTGCTCCCATTCTTTTGGCGCAACACGCCTAATACGAGCAATCTTTTTGGATAATTTTGTGAAACGTTGGTCTTGGCGTAAAGCCATGCGTATAGTAACGGCAGTCACTAGCGGAACCTCACTATGAATCGTATCGTATGATCGGAATCTTACACTTATAAGCCCCCTGCGCTCCGGACACAAAAGCAAAGAAATGGAGTGGAGGAAGATTTAAAAGCATAGATGGGTGAATCGCGTAATCTTGAGTCTTCTTTTTTGACTCGGTATATTTAAGCGATTTCTCCCCTAAGGCATTAGGGCCGGAGTTGTTCAGGCTGACATTACTCTCTATTGAGAGAATGTCAACTTTATCTAATATTTTACAAACCTGTTCTGCCGTATCGGTCCCTTTGACGCGCAAACAAATAGTAGTATTGGCGTTACCCATCACCATATTTGCTTTTTCTTTACTGCCCAAACGGGCTACTAAGTCGGATACGGTCTGGGTTGCCAAATACATTCTGAAAAGCGATCCACGTCCTTTGTTCATAAGTTGGATTACCGAATCATTCAGAACTTCCGCCGCTTCGTCAATGAATATGTTAACCGGAACATATTGATCTTCCCCCACATAATTATATCGATCACCCGCAACGGTAGCAAGGTCGGCTAACTCCATGGAACCGATGGCGGAGCCAATAGTAGAGTCAGATAGAGAGTCGAGGGCCATACATAACACCATTCCCTCTGCAACGATTTTTTTATTATCTGCAATCAAACGATTATCATAAGGATCTGAATCATCCGGCGATAATAATTCGCGTAATGGTCCGGTGGTTAACTTGGTAAGCAGCGGCGTAAGAATCGGCACCATCTTGGCTAGGTGATCCCGGTCATGCTTTGCTAGCTCCACAATGTCATTAATCACCCCATCTTGTTGATCAGCCAACAGATTTTGATAAACGCTAATATATACATCCAATTTGGAAGCTTTGGCCCCCGGTGCTTGACCTCCGCCATTATTGATATACGACTTGATCTGCTCTTTGCTTAATTTAGATTCACAGTATTTTTCTAAGGCTCTCTGAGCAAGCTCCGCAACCCCGCCGGAGATATAGTTTTTAATTCGGAACAGATTGGGCTTTTCATTAATGTATATTTCAGCTCCCACAATATCGTTGACCACTTTCCAAGCAAACTCGGAGAATGAATCGCCTTTTCCTTCAACAGGGAGCGCCATACGAATACGCGACGCAATTTCGGTGTAGCGGTTCCAATTCTTAAGAACGTCCAATCGCACCGATATTTCCGGTTTGGCCGGGTGGAAATACAGATATTTATCACTAATCCCATAACGGCGACAAGTGGCCTCCATTATTTTAGGCATGTCTTTGTCGCCTTTAGGATCGATAAATATTACCGCTTCACCTCGTTCTATGGCTTGGGAAATCAAAACTTCATAAAGACGGGTCTTACCACTACCTGTGGTTCCATAAATGATGACCATACCATTGAGAATATCGATGTTGGGTTCTACATCCCCTTCATCATGCTTGCCGAGGCCATGTACCCAGTGAGCGCCGTTAAACTCTTTTTGTCCACTTAAATGTTGGGGTAATAGCTTTTCGATGCCGCGATTACGGATGTAGTGTGCTCTTTGAACTTTGTCGTTATCCCAATAAAAGCCTTTGCCCAACCAAAACTTTTTCTTGGCTTTGGCTTCTTCGTATTTCTTCTTTATTTCGCTACTATCCATAAATTCAACGCCTCCCTTTTTAAGGGAAGCCAATTCTTGGTGTTTGCTGAACCCTTTGGAGAACTGCCAAACAGCTATGATAAAAAGCACGGCAGCTATGACTTGTCCCGGTTCCGGGGGTATTTTTAATCCGATAGGCAGCAATATGGAAGAAATGCTGCACACCAAAAAGGTTGCAGCCGATATGAATTCATAGGGAGGGCGAAATGGTATTTCAAAGAAGTCGTCGTTTCTGAAAAGCATGGGGGTCCCTCTTTTATCCGATTATTCAGCGTCGTTCTGCTTTGAGATAATTCATGTGGATTCCTACTACCGTAGTAGGAACATCGTTAATTTTTATTTCACCTTGCTTTATTATATTGCTTTCTAACAAAATCGCAATATCCTTCTCCACCATCCCGCGTGGCTTTTTAGTTTTAGCAGCGATTCTTTTTATCACAATGTCACGTGGCAATACAATACTATCTTGGCGCGAAAATTTGGCATGCACAAAATCTTGATCCATTTGGTCTAATTCTCCACGTACCGCTTGCATCTTTTGATCTAGCAGTAAGGTGAAGGTATCCAAAAGAGCAAAAAGTGCTGGCTTGCACTCGGGGTGTTTTTCAGTAAATTCGGCAATAATTTGGCTCTCATTACTGTTCCCTTTGTTATTTTCTTCATTGTTCGTGGAAGCTGGAGGATTTTTAACTTCAGGTTCCGGCGTTTTAATATGATTAGATTGACGAGGCGTATTTACATTTTCCGTTTTTCCGGTATTAATATCGTTGGTTTTGAGAGATTGGTCGTTATTTTTCTTTTCTTCGGAGATCTTTGAGGCAATAGGAGCGGCGGGCGTCGTTGGTTGGGTTGAAACAGAATTGTTTTCTTCTTCTTGTTCCTCCCGGTAGTTTTGTACAAAATCACTAAAATTCTTAGAGAAAATAATTACTTTTCTCTCCTTGCCTTCCGGGTCCTTTACTATGGAGACTTTTTTAAGTTGATCTTTATGATTGGCAATCACTAAGTTAGAATCGACCAACACTTTGAGAATCTTGGAATTTTCAAATCCGGTATTTGATGGGAGACCTTTGGGGTAATCCAAATTTACCAACCCGTCCTGATCGAGAAAATAGGAGAGATTGTTGTTTTGGAAGTTTTTTGCCAAAAATTTAACAATAATAACTCCTTCTTCGGTGAGATTCTTTAAGAATAAATCAAAGTCGCCTTCCAGATCCTCTTCTGGCTCGGGGGCAGGGGGAGCAGGGGTAACTATTTGCTCTGGAGAATTATTAGTAGGCTGAGCCTCACTAGTCGAGGTTGGTTCTCCCGCCCCACCTTTTAGGTTTTTGGTAGAATATGGAATAACGTATCCAAAAACATTTTCTGGCTCCATGTCAGAGAGTAAACTATAATTTTGTAGTTTAAGCATTTTTTCTTTACGAGTAATGCCGATTTCCTTGCAGTTGCTTAAGAGCCAATACCGGAAGCGAATTTCGCGGTCGTGTGTTCCGACTGCAAAATTGCGGTCAATTAAGATATCTGCCAGAGTGTCCGGGTCTTTGGGAATGCCCGGAATATTATCCGCGCTTAAGATTTCTAATATTTTTTTACTTACTACGCGCCAATTAACTAACATTTCATTGTTAACATATAAGAAGTTTTTGCTCTTATCTTTTTGATATAGCCGCCGCATCGCATCGATTATGAATCGTTCTACTGGGATACCAATATCACCAAAGGAGATGTTGGCCGTATTTTTCAGATCGTTCTGTACGCTGCGAGCATCAGAAATGCGGACAATATCACGAATGATGTTGTTGCCACCTTCGGAGCCCATGATTGCTTCTGCCATTTTAAATGGCAATTCCGGCGAGCCTTTGCTTATCCAGCCGTAGGATTTTTTACCGATGATCTCATAGCTAATCATGGGTCCTAGCAAGCTGTGTTGACCCTCTCTGCCTTTACGCCAAATAATAGAATATGACTCAACTTTTTCAGTTGTTAACCATGAATGCAAGCTTTCAGCAAACGGATTCCAAATTTTTTCTCCATCCTTGCTTACGATAGTCATATCGGTGAGCGGTTTCCCGATATCATGACACAAGCCGGAACAAAAAATAGCGAATTTCCAGCGCGGAATATATTCCCGCCTTTCCGAAGGGTACAAATCGTTTCCTGCTACCCGATCCTCGGAAACATATAGCGCTTGGTAGCCAACTTCAAGGCCGTGACGAAACAGCCCGCCGATTCCGCGATGGTGGTGGCTTTCAGAGGCGGGCAAAAGGTGAGCGTAGGAAGCAAAATTATAAATAATAGGAAGATAATATTCTTTCCAAAACTGTTGGTCTACTATATGTTTTATAAGTTTTATAATCTCCGCTTCGGAATGAACGATATCTTCTAAAGAAGAGGCTTCAATACCTTTGCTATAATCCGGTATGACACGATTTTTCTTATAGGGCTTTAAAGGGGTCTCGTTATTTTTTGAATAATCGCCCCCGGCACCATTCTCATCATTGAGGATTTGGTGCAGACTGTTTGAAGCTTTTTTGAGGAGTGATTCCAAAATAGGCATAGTCAAGATTAATTTATTTATTATGGCAATAATTATGTAATATTGACATTTACTTTTTTTGCTTTATAATATATTGTAATTATTTATTAGGAATGATCGATCATGAGCAGGGAACAAAAAATCGCCTTGTACGAGCAAGAATTCGATACTCAGATTCGGCGCTTGCGGAATTCTCCTTCTTTGTATCGTTATGCTGTTGGTCTACCTTTAGCAGCAATTTTGATTTGGAGCGGATGGCATTATTATGATCACCCTACAGCAAAGATGACTGTAAGGTCAAATGAATCGGCTCAATCATCTTCCGGCAATAACGAACAATTAAAAACTCATTCGTCACTGCCCTCTATTTATACCATGAATTTAGGGGGAAATCAGGATAATAATGCTTCTGATTCTTATAATGTTATGAATCACATTCAGGGTCCCTCAAAAATCGCAAAAATTATTGCTTATAACTCAGAGGAAAACCCTCAAGGTTTGGTAGGCTTAAATAAGGCCCCAGTTTCACTGAGCTTTGGCGGGCAAAAACCGCAGCCAGTCGTTTCAGGTTCGAAGGTGCCTTTTCAGGTGGAGGGCAAAGCCAATAATACTATAAATGAAGCGCCGCCGAGCGTCGCGACTGTACCTTCCAACCCAAATAAAGCCGGATTATTGATTATAAAGTCTGCCTCTAACAAAAAGAGTCAAAGCGTTGCAGTTAAAGAAACCAATCCTCCGGCAGCTAAAATTGCAGAATCTAATGCCATTGATAGCGGGAATAAAAAACAAGAATCGGCTCGTCCTAATCTATCAAAATCTTTGGCATCAAATGTCAATACTCATAAAGCCAATAATTTAACCTTATCGTCAATTCCTCCTGCTCAAATGGCGAATAAGGAGTCCCCAAACTCCTCAGCTTCCCCTGCGACTCAGGCGGTAATCCCCCCGAATGCGGGAGAGGAGCACAATTCTATGTTAATAGTTGGCCCTAAAATAGCCAAAAAATCTTATGGCTGGCCTTATTCTCAGGGTTACAATAATCAGGTAATAATTCGTTCCCCTCAAGGGAAATATTATGTTGTGCATGCGGGCAGCTATGTGGGGCACCACGAAGTGCTGCATATTGGGCAGCATTATATTACTTTGACTGGGAATGTTTTCATAAAGAGGTGAGATGATGGACTTGATAAAACAGGGTTTGAATGGCGAAAATTATAATCGAATTATTCGCAGTCTGGATGAGCATGTGTCGTTTATCAAGACAATGGAAAATGACAGCTCTGATAAGAGTGAGGCTGCTATTTATTCTGCGTTAGTTAATTTTTGCGCCAAAACCAAGTTGGTTATTAGCATTTACCGTGACTCTTTCTATAATCTCGAAAACTATCCCGCCCAAAATTTTATAAAAATTATTTTGGAAAATTTAGATGCAGAAGTTGAAAAGTTTATAGAGACCAGCGCTGAATTATTGCGTTTAATCTTTGACAAAAAGACCGAGAATATTGCTTTAAATAAGAGCATTGAAAAAGTTAGTTTTTTCATCGATAATAGCTCTCTGGTGAACTTGGTCACCTTCAATCATCATCGTACTAAGATGATGGGCCATAAAATTGCATTGCTAGAAAAAATAAATAGCAATAATGAAGCGATAATGGCGGCAATTGTTAATCTTGAAAAGTGCAAAGATCGATTGCAAGATTCGCAACACAATCTTTATGTTTCCGTGCAAGAATATTTGTCTAACATGAAGATAGCGGCGCAGTCAAACAATAGTAATCTGGATCGTAGAGTGTTGGAGCACGGCCACTAATCAACCAGCTTTCACTACTTTCTCCAATATTGAAGCTGTCAGGAGAAAAATAAAGAGCCCCTTTAGGGGCTCTTTTTAGTTTAGGATGAAGTGGCTTTTTGGGTGATTTCAATCAGCCTGTGAGCTTCTTTCGTCGCAGCCGGAGAAAGTTTTGATTTACTAAAATCTCCCCCGGTATGCAAGCATTCCACCAGAAAGGAGAAGTGTTTTTTCACCATCCTTTCTTTCATGTATTGGATGTTAATATCCAATTCCAAGATGTCAATGCACTTGGATAGTTTCAGAGCGGGCGAGGTGCGGTCTCCTTCTAGGAGCCAATCCCACGCATCTAAAAAGTCGGATTCATGCTCCATATTAGAAAGATTTCTAATATTTGATAGCATCATTCCATGGGCGAGGCTTTTTACGAACCCTACTACGTCTCCATCGCCGCATAGGTCCCGTACTTTTTGCTGCAAAGCAGGGTTTAACATAAAGTTCTCCTTGAGTTAAACAAATTTTTGCGTATAAAGCCGCAAATCAATTTTTTGCTGCTTATCCGCTTCAACACTTTTTTCTTTTCGCAAGTGGACTAAAACATCATTCCAGTCGCACTTACCATCGTACCCCGGAATTCTGGGTAGCAATATTTGGACTTCCAATTGCTGATAAGAGCTGCTTAGTCGCTCTTTCAGTTTAAGGGCGCTATGCAGACCTGCTCCCATTCCCTTGAGCTGTTCTTGGGGGGGATCGTTATCGGCAAAGATGAGCAATTTCCGCAAATTTTCTGGAGGAACAAATCCTTCCATAACCTTATTATTATACACCGACCAAACACTTAAATCGGTGCTGGCTAAAGTCATTGCGGAAAGCGCAGTTACCATTCCCTCAGCGATACCAAGCGTACCATTTATTACTGGACCAAGGCGACAAGCACTTCCGCTTAACGAAAGGTTTTCGGGGAACGGAACTAACAATTTTGATAGTACTGACCCAGTACTATCAGTTACCTTAAGAGCGTTACCATCATTATCAAGATAATGACGATGAATTGTTACCGCTTTATTATCCGGTCCAATAAACCTAATTATGATACAAGGGTAAGAACCAATGGTCTTGTGGGTTCCTTGATCATGCAAAGGCAGCGACGGATGAAAAGAGATAACATAATTATGCTTCCCATCAGTGATTCTAAAAAACCTCTCTAAATCAATCTTTCTGACTTCACCGAGAAATTTTCGGGCCAACTCCGCTTCCGGGTGTTGCAATGGTAGAGAATTATTCCACATCTCTTTTTGCAACGAGATTAAAAACCTATTTTTCTTTTCCTTTTTAGCCTCTTCTTCTTTTGAAGGGGTAGGCACAGGATTTTTGACCGGAGCAGGACGGGGTTCTCGCCCAGAATTACCCTCAAGATAATCATTTACCATCTTGAGCGTGTTATAAAAATTCTCTCCAGTAATAAACTGGAGTAAGCTAATACCGTTGGCGAAGCAACCACAGGTGTTGCATATTCCGCCTCCCGATTCGGCAAAATCTTTGAAGAGGCGAAAAGCATCGCCGTGTTTTCCGCCATGCACAGGACAAAAAGTATGTTGGCGGAATTTGCCGGAACGATTTAGGTTGATGGCTTTTACCAGTTCGGGATTAGCTCCTGCTAGCGCCATCATGATTTCGTGCCAGTTTCCCCGCGCTTTTGCAAGCAGGTTGTCGGCCTCTATTTTATATTTCACCGACTCCTCCTTATATGAAAAGTTTGTGTTATCTTCCTGAGAATTCTCTCCCGCGCCGCGACCAAGCGAGCGGGAGAGGTAAAATTAAAACACTGAAGCAGGGCTAAGGAAGGCTTGGGCTTTTGATTCTTCTGCCTTAATGGCCTGAGAAGAGATCTGTGACAACTTGCCCGTATCATCAAAGATGTTGTCGCCATCCTTTAGGGCTGCCGAAACCATTTCTATTGCCGTGGGGTTGATAAGTATCTGGATAACCCCCACCAACTGCAAAATATCTTGCCGAGAAAACTCATCAGAGCCTTCCAAGCGGTTTACGGTTTTTTTCAGATACTCGAAGAATATCTCGGTATCTGGCGATACGAAAGCCAACTTTTGGGCCTTCTCGCAAATGCGTTTGAGCGGATTAAGAGTTCGGCGGGTCAATCGTCCTCCATCAATGAATCCCCTCATCGAATCTGCTGCTTCTTGCGAGATTTCTTCCAAAAATTGTTCGCGCAAAGAAAATTTGTTCTTATTTTCATTTTTCTTACTGAGAGCCGTTGTTGCGGGTTGAATAGAAAATGGCTCAAAAGAAAAATGTAGATGCTCGTCAATATAGCGAGGGGAAGGCAGATTTTTCAGAATTGATTCTTCCCATTTGGGATTGCGCCGCGCCCAATCCTGAATCAGATCTAGATAGTTCACCAAGAACCATTTTTTGTACTTGTAATAATCATCCGATAACAGTGCAAGCTGTTGTTCCACCTCGCTGTTATAGGTATCAAGAGGCACCAAGAATAGACGTGAAAAACGCAATCCATTGGTTGCCAGAACATTTATGGCCCGGTGCTTATATTGCAGAAAGGGCCTGACCACATCGGGGTCAATGATCTTCTTGCTGCCCAGAGAAAGAACATTCTTGTCTTCCTCCGAGGTATTAATCCCCAAATCGGTGGGAAACAATTTTTTTCTCCCACCAACGGTGCTTACCGTCAAGTTGACAGCAAGCAATTGTTTGTACAGATCTTTTGGTGTATCCATAAGTCCTCCTGTAAAAAAAGTTTTTCCAGTAAGACTATACTAGTCTAGAAAAATAAAACAGTCAACACCCTATACGGATGTTGACTGAGAGTTTCAGATCTGTTTTAGCAAGTCAAAAATATGCTTGCCAATACTTTGTACATTTTTTTCAATTTTCGGATGAGCGAAAATTTTATAATACGCTTGCTGCACTTCATCCGAAACTCCTTGCGGAGCTAATATGTAAGTTAGGCTCTTCATATCGGGATGAGAATTAATAAACTTCTCCATCTCATATGCGGCCATGAAATCATTGGGAAAACCATCGGTTATATTGATAACCAATTTTGCGGTAGCATCGCTGGACATTAATATCCGATGTGCCGCATTTAGCGCTGCCTCGGTGTTAGTTAAACCTTCCGGAGTCAACGACGTATACTTTCCCATTTGCACCAGATCGCTGTCAAAATTCTTGATTTGAAACAAATGAGAATTATAACCTATCACCGCTACGCGGTAGCCATCAATGGAAACGATGGCCTTGGTTAAAATATACGCTAACGCTGCGAACTGGGCGTAGATAGAATTTTCTCCAGTAGAAGATGAAAAATCTACCAGAAGAACGAAATCAATGCTCTTCTCTTCTCCTTCTTCCTTATGTTTGAAAATGAAAGGATTTTTTAAGGCGCCACGATACAAGTGACGACTATCAATTTTACCCTTTCTGTCCGAAATCCATACCGCATCTCGCGCCTCATTCACAATATTGTCCAGATCAATGCGGATTCTATTGTAATTCGGCTGCATCTCCGTTATAGCGGAAATTATGAGACGATCATTTTTTAACCTGAGCTCCCGAAAAAAGGGGGAAGGGTCGGTTAAAATATTAGCGGAGGATTGGGAATCAAAATCCCAGTGATCCGCGCTCAAAGGTGAACTAAGAAATACATTTTGCCGGTACTCGCGAGTCGAATCATCATTGATCGGCAGCTCTGGTTTGCTAATAGCGGCTTTCTGGAGATTGCCCTCCATATCCGGATCAATTTCCTCATCGGAATTGTCCGGGAAGTAAGAAATGATTCCCCCAGATTTCTGAGGATTAGCATTTGGTGCCGATTCATTCCCCGTACCGGAACTATCTGAGGAACTTTTATCGGAGTCTTCCTCTTCGCTTCCCCCGGAAAGCGGGCCTTCGACTATCTTCGATTGGTCTCCAGAAGGATCATCCCCTTCTGAATTTTCTTCTCCGCTTTCGGGATCTACTTCTTCTCCCTCGGCGGAATCACCGTTCGAATCCGAAACGCTTGTTCCAGAGGATTTCTCTGAAGATTGATTTTCTACATCTTCCTCAAAATCATCTTCACCTTCATTTTCCGCGCCATTCCCCGCACCATCACTGGAACCGTTCGCGGGATTATTTGGGCCCTCATCTTCTGGCCCGTTGCTTTCGTTATCTCCCGAACCACTATTTTTATTATCATTTCCGGTAGATTCTGCTTCGGTTTCCGGGGATGAATCGCCTTCCCCATTTTGTGATCCGTCCGAATGATCGCCAGAGGAAGGATCTTCTTCGTTTTCTCCCGAAATATCGTTGGCTTCCGGTTGTGGTGATGACTCCGAAGAGTTTTGATCTTCCGAAGAATCGGAGTTATTCAAGTCGTTATCGGGTTCTTCTATTCCCTCACTTGAGGCAGATGCCCCAGTTTGTTCCTGCGAGTCCTGAGTAGATCCGCTTTCTCCGGGCTCAGAGCCTTCAGGATCGGGTTGTTGACGATTCGTAGTGGTACTATCACTGCTCTCGTCCGAAGCCAAGGAATCATCTTCTTCCTTGCTCTCTGAATCATTCTGATTTTGGGAAGGACTTTCTTCCTGCTCCTGTTGCATTTTTTCTTGCATAAAAGCTAGGATTGCGTCTCCCACTTTCTCCGCAATAACAATGCGCTCTTCCGAAGTGGTTTTGAATATTTTCTCAAAGTCCACATTGGGAATATAGCATTGCGCAAACATCGTGGAGAACAGTGTTATTTCTTCAGGGTCGTACAGACCTGAATCTATAAAGAGTTGATTCAAAAGCTCCTGTAAATTATCCGCGCCGTGGACTTTCAGCATAGAATGGCAATGCAGATAGTGCCACATCTTTTGAGGTTTACTAATTCCTTGATTCATTTCCCTCATTTCTCGCGCCAGCCTGATAGTTTTTTCGACCAAAAACTTGCGCGTTTTCGGGAACTCATTTGTCACTTTGGACTCAATATACCAATCTTCTATTGAGTTGTTCAAGTAAGCGCAAGGAATATTTCCTTTTCCTCGGAAGTATTCTTGTAGGGTTTTTACGTTTTTTTCGATGGCCTGAAAGTCCGAGTACTTGATATGACTTCCTTCATGAATGATGAAGGCTAAAATCAAATCCCCTTTCTCGGAAATTTCTTCTGGAGTATATCGAGGCAGAATGACTCGTTCTCCATCCGTAGCAGGAGCAGCGTTGGGTATTGACTCTATCAATACTCGCTTCTTCTTGCTGCTAAAAAAATTAACCATGATGGCGCAAAAACGCGCGAAGTGTGTGGCCTTAAGGGCCAAATTGTTGATAGTCATAATTCGCCTCACAAAAGAAGTTTTTACTATCACCTCCCCCGAAGGGGAGGGTAATTCTAGAAAAATACCTTAAACATGCTCACAACCCCTTCCTGTTCCGAAACAGGCAACTTTGATATGAATGCCCGCTTCAGGCTATAGAGCAAATTGTTCTCTGCTTTGATAGCAAAGGTGTAAATCTTGCTCCACAGTATCAACGTGCGAGTGGTGATTATGTTTGATATTGTTGGATTCTCGCTATTGAACTGCTTGCGAGTTTCGTTGGCAAATTTAACCATTTGCCGGATAATTTCTTCAGGGATAATAGGGTTGTTTCGCCGGATAATTTCAGCCTCTAGTTCTTCTGGCAAGTAATCCAGCTCGATGAACATGAAGCGATCCAAGAAGTCGAGCGAAAGTGGGCGTCGCCCTAAAAACACTCCTCGTTCATCTCCCGTACCATTAGTATTATCGGTAACGATGAAACGGAAATTTGGATGCACATCGATCACGGTTCGATCGATGTTGGGCGCTACAATTCGGTTCGTGCTATCTAACACGATATTTAGCGCTCCAATGATATTGGGACGCATAAGGGAGATCTCATGGATGCAAAATATTCCCCCTTCTTCCATCGCCCGGTGCAGAGGGCCGGGTATCCACTTGATTGAGCCGTCAACCAAGGTATGCTCGCCCCACAGATCACTCATCTGGGTGTCGGTGTTGGCATTCACCTCGAACAATGGATATCCTGTAAGAGCACAATAGTTGCGCACCAAGTCGGATTTTCCGGTTCCCGCATTGCCAAAAATATAGAGTCCTTTTGACAGGCGAGAGGTGACAAAACCGTTCAAGTCGCGAAATGATTCTAGAAAGAACACAAAGTCTGGGTTTACGTCTGGCACCTCTGGGCCTTTAAGACCGGGATAGGAACCTATTTTCCCCTTGAACTTCTCAATTCCAAATGTCTCGCCAATATCTAGCTCTACCGTCATTTTTTCCTTCTCCTTTTAAAAAAAGTTTAT
>ERZ1669250.416-NODE-416-length-20006-cov-7.576763_pt1 | contig 20006 bp, 17 predicted proteins | sample MGYA00579295_ERZ1669250 | MGnify/ENA primary metagenome ERZ1669250 (study PRJEB41166, sample SAMN08046056) | hot springs metagenome | biome: hot spring; feature: acid hot spring; material: thermophilic sediment; isolation source: thermophilic sediment from acid...
GCTTGCATGCAGACATAGAAGGGAAAGATGTACTGAAGGGGATAGACCTAAAAGTTGACAGTGGAGAGCTTCATGTAATAATGGGTCCAAACGGTAGCGGCAAGACCACGCTTGCCAAGGCAATCATGGGTCTTTCAGGAGTAAGCATCAAAAAGGGTGAGATACTTTTTGAGGGAAATAATATACTTGGCCTAAGCATAGATGAAAGGGCTAAGCTCGGGATATTCCTTCAATACCAGAATCCTGTAGAGATAGAAGGGGTTTCATTCCTCTCTTTCCTGAGCGCTGCAAAATCCTCGCGTGGCGATTTAAATACCAAGGAATTCATGCAGAATCTCAAGGATGAGATGACGGAGCTTGGAGTAAGCGAAGAGATAATAAGAAGAAACCTGAATGTAGGGTTCTCTGGGGGAGAAAAGAAGAAAAGCGAGATACTTCAAATGAATCTGCTGAAGCCAAAGCTGGCTATATTGGATGAACCTGACTCTGGCCTCGACGTAGATGCGGTAAAAACTATAGGCAAATCAATAAGCAATGCAGTCAAGAATGATAAGATGGGCTGCATAGTAATAACGCACTATACGAGAATACTGGGCTCGCTTGAGCTTGAAGGCAAAAACACAATACATGTTCTCCTGAATGGCAAATTTGTTGCAGAAGGAGGCAAAGATCTTGCAGAGAAAATAGAAAGAGAAGGCTATTCAGGATTTCAATAATTAGCCATGCATATCGTGATCTAAGTTTTTGCTTTCGCCTCCTCTTAGGAGGCCTTTTATCTGGTTTGCTACGCCTATAAGCCCCTCAAGTTCTTTTCTCTCCTCATCTGTGAGGGGCTCCTTCCTTTTTGAAAGATTCTCTATTATGGAATCGAGCATGGCGATCCAAGAATCGGCATCCTCGCGTATCCACTCTATTACAGCCTGGTCTGTTGCAAAAAGATCCAGAAGCTCCTTCAGCTTCTTGTTGTCATCGATTTCTTCATTGCGGTTGAGCCTCTCCTGTATATGGTTCCTCAATTCTTCTATGTCGTCTTTTGAGATTACCTTGCTACTCTCATCTATAAATTTGTCAAGGTCTCGCGTAAGCGAGATAAGTGCATCTCGAAGTTTGGCAAACAAGCCTCCAAGGCTAAGCGACCTGAGTTCTGCCATGTATTTATTATGGAAAAGAAGAATTAAAAAGAATTACTTACTCACCATCTGCACGCTCTCTATCTGCTTGCCGTTTTCAAGACCATAGGTTGCAACCTTTTCTATGTCAACGCCACCCTTCTTTGCTATATTCTCAACGAACTTCATCATCGCCCATGCGCCAAATGAGATTATTGAAGAGGTGCCAAGCTTTGCCATTATGCTACCGCTCCTTCTGCTCTCTATCTTGGCATTTCTCACAGCCATTTTATATAGGTGCCTGTAGCTGGCATAGTACACAGCAAGCTGCGATGGGCTAAGCTCTATCTGCCTAAACTGCCTGCCTTTCAAAAGACCCATAGGCACATTTTGCAGAGGAGTTATAGTGAATTCAAAAGGCCTGCCTTCCATATAGCTGTTGCTGAGCTTGTTTATAAGTGCGACAGTATCCCAGTTGTCTTCATCTGTCTCATCTGCCTGCCCAACCTGCAATGTAAATGCTGGCCTCCAGTAGTATTTGTTAAGGTTATATGTCCCCTGCCAGACTATCTCAGCCCATGAGCCGTCAGCACCTATGTGCAAAGGAAGCGTCTTTCTAGGCATGTGCTTCTGGGCAAGTATGTCGCTTCCAGTTTCAACACCAACCTGTATGCCTATCCAGTTGTCAGGGCCTGCCTTAATAATTTCAGAGAGCTTTCTTATAAGCTCAGGATATGCGGCAGGCGGGCTTATTCTCCCGTGTGTGGGGTTTGTCCTCTCTACGCCTTTTATAGACATCACCATCTTGAAGAGGTCTATAAGTGCTTCTTCGTTTGGCTCGAAATTAACCTTTGTATGCCTGAAGCTAAAGATCTCATCAGTATGAAGCCATGCATTGCTGAAGCCGCCTCGCAGGTTTGTCTCTATCTCTGCCTTTATCATCTCGTCTGTATAATATCTTAGCGGCCTCAGTGTCACTTCGCAGAAATCGCACCCTATGCCGCAGCCACGCATTATCTCGACCATGCCTCCGTGGGCTGGATTCACTATTGTTGGAATTTTTTCGAGCGGTGCGCCGAGCCCTATCTTTGGGCTTCTTGTTATGAACCTTGGATGGCTCACCAGCTTCCTATGGAAATTGTCATCGGTGCTTATATAGCCCTCGAAGAATTCATCTTTGTTGAAATTTCCACTTGGAATTTGTTCAAAAAGGTCTGCTATAACATCATCAGCCTCTCCTTGGAATGCATAATCTATATTCTCCTTCTCAAGCTCCTCTGGAAAGATGGTGAAGTCCCAAACACCTGGCCCCCCTATTACAAGCTTTGCTTTTTTGCCGGCCCTGAGCTTGTTTATCTTCCTGATGAGCCTAAGCCACTCTTGTGTCACCCATGCTCCTTTCTTGCTTTTTAAAAGAGCTATATATGACATTGTCACAGGGCCCGTGCCAAGGGGATCCATCGTATCGACGCCTATGATCTCTGTGTCATCTTTTATGAACTTATCAAGATAAGCCTCGTGCGCTACAACTACCTCATTTCTCGGGAACCTCTTTAGAAGAGCGGCTTCTATCTTCCTGAGGGCATAGCTCGTTATGCTAATCGAGCCATCTGGCAGGGGATCATAGGGCTTGCCCTGAAGGAACTTGTATATGGGCCTTGGTACCCCCTCTACGGGAGCGCTTGGAAGAAAGTCTAGAAGCGGAAAGTACCTATAGCTCGCATTTAAGCTAGGGTCCGCAATCAGTACAAACCTTGCCATATAACCACAAAAGGAATCAGGCTTTTATTACTGGATTATATGAGGGATAAATATAAAAAGATTTTCTATTCTGTCGGCTCATTTATCTCGTCAAGTTCGCCAGAAAGAAGCTTCTTCAGCGCCTCACCTGGAGTTCTGTCGCTGGACTTGTAGATCTTTTTTGTTGCGAGCTCGTAGAATGCGCCCCTACCTATTTCTTTTGTTATTATTGCGTCAAAATCCACCTTTGAAAGGAGCTCGAGCACGAGCCTGCCTCTTCCGCTGCGCTCTTTCATTGTTGGTGGCACAGTATTCTTAATTATCTCTGTCGGCTTCTCAATATTGCTTGTATCGTATATTGCAAAGAATGGTGCCCTTCCGAAATGCTCAGATATAATGTAGCCCTCTTTCTGTGGCAGTACAGGTATAAGGATCCTCATCTCATCACATTTTTATTATAAGAAAAGATAAATTATAAATATTACGAAATTAATAAAGAGTATTATGGAGGCAACCAAAAATAAAAAGATAACAGATTTAGTTGGATCTGAAGGCAAGGTATTGCCAATAGTACCAACAGAACAGAGAAATATTTCTGAGTGCGGAGTAGCGGCCGTATTGAGCATGCTTAAACCTTTTATCAATATTGATATGAATGATATTGATGCATGGGAAGAGAAACACCTCTATAAAATTACAGCTATGGGCTTGGATACGGTTGAATTGCTTAGGCTTATACAACACATAGCAGATACTTTCCCAATGGCGAATGGCGAAAAATTAAGGGGAGAAGTCAAAGTATTTACCGACTTCAACGCAATTGATGAATACAGCAGAAGAGAGCAGAAAGAACGCGGCGGTGATTTCCCAAGCATGACTAGGAACATTTACAAGTCCTTTGGGCACACTTTCTCGTCTGATTTTTATCAGCATAGGCTCACTCTTGATGAAATTTACAAAGAAGTAGAAGCGGGGAACTATATCATAGCAGATGTAGGCAACCATTGGGTGCTGGTATACGGCATATTGAATGGGGAGAATGAAAAGGTTCTTTGCATAATGGACCCATTTGGGGGAGAAAGCAGATTAAAAGATATACATGGCAAGGCTGATTTCTACAACTATATGAAAGAACTCAATAAAAAATATATGAATCCAAAAGAGATAGTTGGATTTAATGAAAAGGATTTTGGAAAAACAAATCCAGACGAGATAAAGTATGTAGATAGGAAATTCGACGCTGTTTCTGTTGCCATAACAAGCACGCAGTAGGTACATGAAAGCAGGCAAAAGCCTGCTTATCGATTCATGCCTTCTGCTTCTTCTTCGACCTTCTTCCTGCAAAGATGGCCGCTATTGCAACTACTACCACTATTATTACTATCTCCCAAACCACCACATTATTGCTCGTTCCTTCTAAAACTTCTGCATAGTAGTTGTTGGATCCACTATAGAGCTGGTTGGGTGTTCCATTTGGCTGCTTCCATGTCTCAAAGAGGGTTATTGGATAATTTCCCGGCACTCCGCTTGTATCGATATTTATCATAAAGGTTACATTTGCCTCTTTTCCAGGAAGAAGCTTTGGCAGATATGCGACGCTGTTTATAGGGGTTATAGGATATATGCTCTGAAAGCTAACCTGTACCTGCTCTGCCACCTCGTTTCCTGTGTTCTTTATGGTATAGGTTATAGGTATATCTGTTGCGCCTGGATACGCATTGCTCTTTGTAGCTATTACCTGGAACTGAGCAGAAGGCTCTATGTAAAGGCTCTCATTGTAGCTCTTGGTGTATGTATTCTTGTAGTTGGGCGATGAATAGGTAAGGTTTACAAGAATGTTTGCATATGTGCTATTGGTGAAGTTCGAAGAGATATATATTGCTTCATTCGTACTACTACCAGATGGAAGGGCAGCAATGTAGAATTTGTGTATCGAGCCCAATAGATTTATGTTTTCTCCGGGAGAGAATGAGATTGTTATGTTTCTTGCAAGCCCGATGCCCGAGTTGACAACTGCAAATTGAAGAGTCTGGTTGTAGCCTGAATAGAGCATCGGGGGCATTGAGCCTATAAGAGATATAGTAACGTTCGGCGAGCCTATGGTGGGGGTTATATAAATACTTGAATTGCTTGAGTATTTGTTTCCAAACTCAGAGTAATAGGTAAGGTGAACTGGAATGCTATAGGTTGCATTCTCTATGCCTTGCGATGCGAAAATCCCTACAGGCACTTGCACTGAAGAACCGGCAGGCAAAGCCCCTATTGAGATGTTTGATGTGCCGCTGGGCTTGAACTCAGATGTGGGCAAGATGCTTATCGTTATGTTCTTTGCAACATCATAGCCATTGTTCATTATGCTAAGAATAAGAGAAAAAGGTTCGCCTGGCGTTATTGCCTGGCTTACGCTGCTACCCAGTGCTATGCTAGGCCTGCCGATTACATGTATTGCTATAGGTATGGCGGAATAAGCTGTCACGGGCTGCGTATAAGAAACTGTTCCAGTATTTGTCATTTGGGTTGTCTGGTAAGTAGCATAAAGCTCCAGCGTGTAAACGCCTGATGGCACGTTCTCTGGAATTGTTATATTGTCGCTTATATAATATCCAACTCCTCCATAAAGGCCCTGTCCTATGCTGCTAATCTGCCCTATGCTTTGCGGAGAGTAATTCAGCAAAGGATACGAGCCTTCAAGATAGAGGTTCACGTTTTGCAGCGAGTACTGGTATGAGTTGTAGAGCTGGAAGGAGATCTGCACCTTCGAGCCTGCTAGGACTGGATTTGGGGTTATTACAAGGTTGCTTATTGAGAGTGCGCCTATGCCTACGCCTGCTGTCTGTGCACTTGCAATTGCAATGAGTGCAAAAGCAATTATTATATATGATATTTTCATTTTTCCACCTAACCTATCTTGTTCTTAAACATGACAACTCCTATAATGAATGCCACTATTGCAAATGAAGCCATCACCAAAGAGTCGAAGAGGAATGCCTGCATTGAGATGTAGCCCTTGAGCATAATGTCTCTCACCGCGTTCACCGCATATGTCATCGGATTGTATATGCTGAAAGGCTGCATGTAGTTTGGAAGCGTGCTTGTGGGCAAGAAAGCACCAGATAGGAACCAGAGAGGAAGCGTTATTGCCATGCCTATAAGAGAATATACTTCCATCTTGTTTATCCTCGCTGCAAGAATTATTGTCAAAGCTCCAAAGCCGAGGCCACTCAGGAACATGAAGAAGATGATGCCAAGAATGCCCATAAAGCCGCTTGCTATCGTTGCTCCGTCAAGCATTCCTATAACAAGGGCAAGTATGCCGGACAATATCGATTGGGTAAGCCCGTAGAGGAGCTTGCTGAGCATTATCGAGCTCTTGTTTATAGGCGCTGCGAGAAAAGCCTTAAGGTTGCCAAGCTGCCTGTCCATGAGCAGGGTCATACCACCGCTCCACATTGCTCCAAAAGCAGCCACCATTATCACTATGCCAGCAACAAGAAATGTCTTGTAGCTTGCTGAAGCACCATATGCATAGTTCGCTGTAAGTGAGAGAGGACTTAGCACCTTGTATCTTACAAGGCTTGCGCCGAAGCTCTGGACCTGCTGGGCTATATAGGAAAGGGCCTCTGAAGATGCAAGAGGCGAAGAAGAATCTACATACATGTAAACATTTGCCCCCGCAGCTCCGAAGTTTGGGGGTATCACTAAAACAACTGCAACCTCGCCGTTCTGAAGCATGGATATTGCGTTCTGCTGGTTAGTGACGCTTACCACGCTTACTACACGGCCTGCCTCAAGCTTGTTTATGAAGCTGTTTGCTAAAGCGCCGTTGTTGTAGTTTACTATTGCTATGGGCAAGTTAAGCACATTTGTGCCCATGTTGCCAAGCAAAAGGATAAGGACAAGTGGAAAGATGAGAGACCTAGCTATGCTAGTTTTGATGTTCTTCTTGAATATCAGCATCTCCCTTACATAAAGGGCATATGTGTCTCTTGCAAGTCCCATCATCTACGCCTCATCAAAGCCATCCTAGATGGCACCTGAGATGAAACAGTATCCCTGAGTGATGAGCCTGTAAGCTTGAGGAAGACGTCGTCGAGCGTTGGCTGGTGCATGCTCACGCTTATTGTATTGACCTTCTTAGCCTCGAGCTCCTTTATATACTTGTTCATCGCCTCTATGCCGTCTCCTTCTATCGCCACGCTGAACCTGTCTCCTTGTATCTTCGGCTCCTGCTTGAAAAACCTCTTCGCTATCTCTGCAGCGCGAGCAAGGGCATCCTTCTCGGCTGATACTTCAAGTATCGAACCTTTGCTGATGCTTTTCTTTAGCTCAGACGGCGTGCCGAGCGCAACAATCTTTCCATGATCTATTATTGCTATTCTTTGGCAGAGCCTGTCTGCCTCTTCCAAATACTGCGTTGTCAAAAGAATTGTAAGACCCTTCTCCTTGTTCACCTTTTCAAGAAGGCTCCAGAAATTTGTCCTATTCTGGACATCTAGCCCGGTTGTTGGCTCGTCAAGCACCAATATTCTTGGATTATGTATAAGTGCCTTTGCAACAGCAAGCCTCCTCTGCATACCTCCAGAAAGAACGCCTGCATAGGTGTTTGAAAAATTTTCAAGCCCAACCATCTTAAGAAGAGCCATGCCACGCCTCTCTATCTCATCCTCTGGTACATGATAAAGCCTGCCGAAAAGGCGAAGGTTGTCCATCACAGTAAGCTCCGGCTCAACTATCGTCTCTTGAGTTACTAGCCCGATAATTTGCCTTATCTTTTCTATATCCTTTGAAATATTCATTCCCTCTACTATTACCCTTCCTGATGTGGGATCAAGAAGGCCCATGATGATGTTTATCGTAGTTGTCTTGCCTGCACCATTCGGACCCAAAAACCCAAAGAACTCACCTTTCTCTATTTTGAGGCTAATATTATTTACCGCTGTGAAGTCTCCGAACTTCTTAACTAGATTTTCGATTATTATCGAGTATTCCATAATAATCAGAGCATTTTTGAAATCCCTTTCATTGTATTTAGGAGTATTCTCTTAGTGCCACTCAATGCCTTGCGCCCATTTGCAGTTAATTTGTAATACTTCTTTGCTCCTGCTTGCTTTGAGACTTTTATATACTTCTTGCGTTCAAGCGAGCTAATAGCATTATATATATCTGATTTTGAAAGCTTGAACTTCCCTATCTTCACATTTTCGAGCTCCTTTAGAAGGCTGTATGGATATGCCTCTCCGCGACCTATACACCTTAGCAGCTTGAGCTCAAGTGCTATGCTCTTTATCCTTTCCAAAAGCTTTTCCTCCATTTTATCATTTATCTTCATTTTGGTTTAATTTTAAACTATTCTAATTTTAAAATATTTAAAGCTTTCCGAAAAAAGCTTTTGGTGTTTGTTCAAATCAGAAAAACATAGCACGATTTAACTTGCCTCCTATAATATTTATCACTTTACAAACTTGGAAAAGAAAGATTTTTAAGATTAGAAACTGCCTTTTAATCAGGTGTGGCTTTGGCTATACCACAGGGGGAGTGGAGATGATTGGAAGAAAGAAAACAGGTTCAGAGGTAGGTGTTTTTGTTAGGAAGTCGACGGGCCTTGTAAAAAATGTCTCTTTTCTGGATTCTATAAGCCTTAACATAGGAGACATGTCCGCAGGTGCTGCTCTTGCCACTATAGGCTTCACAACAATACTTCTTAGCTCAATGGCTGGCATTAATCTCGTATACGCTTCGCTCATTGCTTTTGTTCTTTCTATACCGCAGATAATTGTGTATACAATAATGAATAGAAAAGTGCACAGGACAGGTGGCGATTATATTTGGACATCGCGAGTCTTTGGTGGGCTTTTTGGAGGCTCCTTGGCGTTTATGGGATACTCTCTAGAGACGCTTGCATATTTGGCGCTAATAGCGCTTTCTACAGTTTTTGCAATAGGCTCTGTGGGCGTTGCCCTTGGCAATATGGGCTTTTTGGGGCTTGCGCTTCCGGGCAATACGCCTGGCGCTGAGCCTGTATTGCAGTTCATAGTGGCAGCTGTAATCTTTGCAATACTTATTCTAGTAAACATTTTCAAGCCCAAGGCTGGATACAAGATTGTGACTGTATCAATAATACTGGGAATAATAATCTTGCTTCTTGGGATTCTTGTATTGGTTCTTGCCGGAAGGGCTGGAGTTGAGAGCTATATAAACAGCCTTTCTACGCAGGGCCTAAACGAGACATACTCGCAGATAGCGAGCTCATATACAGGAAGCAACTTCAATTTTATGTCTACCTTATTCATGCTTCCATTCTTCGCAATCTTCGTATACCCATGGATAAATGCTGCACCCGGCGTGTCATCTGAAATAAAGAGCAGGAATGGTATAAGGTGGGCAATCCCAATATCTTCAATAATAGTGCTCCTTCTTGTGACTGGCGGCTTTGCTGCAATGTACTATGCAGGCGGGCTCAATTTCATCAACGCAGCACTCTCAAACTCCAAGCTTGTATACGATTATTCTTTCAACTTCTGGACCCTTGCCATGGGCGTTTCAAACTCGTATCTGCTTAGCCTCATAATAGGCATAGGATGGATCCTTTGGGATATAGCTATATTGGCATACGGCATAATAGTCTTCTCAAGGTATATTTTTGCCCAGGCATTCGATAGATTCTTGCCTGAGAAGTTCGCCTATATAAGCAAAAGATATGGCTCGCCTGTAGTGGCGCACGTCTTCGACCTAGTAGTAACCTTATTCCTTATCGGAGGGGCTGCCTTCCTCTATGGGCCTTTCTCATCGCTTTATGGGGCAGTAGCTGCAGCAATGATATACTTCATCTTCATAGGCATAGCAGCAACAGTCTATGCTATAAGGTATCTTGTTAGGGGAGAAAAGGTAACATTGGCGATCTCAGGAATTATAATGGCGCTTGTCTTCATCTTCATAACATACCAGTTCTTCGCATACCCTAGCATATGGGGAGGCAATCCTTTGGCCTATGGGTATGTGGTGGCATCATTCATCGCAGGCGTAGTGCTCTATGAAATTTCAAAATGGAGAAATGCAAAGAAAGGCATAGACATAAGCATGGCATTCAAGGAGATTCCGCCTGAATGACCCAGGTGTGGCAGTGAGATTCTTCTTTACAGCAGATATACACGGCTCAGAAATAGTATCGAATAAGCTTACAAATGCAGCGCAGTTCTACAACGTAAAGAACATTGTTGTTGGAGGGGACCTTGCAGGAAAGAATCTTGTACCTATACTAAAGGAAGGAGACAAGTACAGGCTAAACCTATTTGGCGAACAGAAAATAGTAAAAGAGAATGAGCTTCCAGACATTGAGAAGGAGATAAGGAATGCCGGTGAGTATTACAAGATAATGGACAAAGATGAATATGAAAAGGCAAAAGGAGATGAGGCAAGAATCGAAGACCTTTTCAAGGAAGAAGCGATGTCAAATCTGGAAGCATTCTTGGCAAAGGCTGAGGAGAAACTGAAGCGGATTGGAGGAAAGCTCTATATAATGCCGGGAAACGATGACTATGACGAATTCAACGAGCTCCTGGAAAAACATGCAGGCAACGTAATAGTGCCGATAGACCAAAAGATAGTTGATATTGAGGGTTTTAATCTACTCGGCTATGGCTACTCCAACCCTACGCCATGGAACACTCCTAGGGAAAAGAGCGAAAAAGAGATATACAACGACTTGAAGAAGTTGGTTGAAAAAGAAGACAACGAGAAAAGTATATTTGCGATACACGTGCCGCCTTACAACACAAAGATAGACAAGGCGCCGAAGCTTGACAAGGAGCTGCGGCAGGTGATAAGCGCAGGCAATATTGAATATGTCTCAGTTGGAAGCACATCTGTAAGGCGCATTATCGAAGAATATGCTCCCATAGTTGGAGTGCACGGGCATGTGCACGAGGCGATGGGCATAGACTATATAAGGGCAAAAAACGGCAAGGATGTGCCTGTGATAAATCCAGGCAGCGTGTACAGTTCTGGTATGCTCAATGGCGTAATAATTGAGATAAATGAAAAGAGCAGGAAGCTAGAGAGGTATATTTTTACAAAAGGCTAGCAAGCTAGCAAGGCAAAAAGAAAATTTATTAATTTTAGATGCAATAAGATTATATGGAGGTAAACCTATTAGATAAGGCTCTTGAAATCATAAAGAAGGCGGAAGATGAAGGCATACCTTTGCGCCTTATAGGGGGCCTTGCATTCTCTTATCTATCAAAGAAAGGAATCACTATCAAGGAGCTCCAAAGAGAAGCAAACGACATTGACTTTTTCTCTTTGAGCAAATATTCAGAAAGGATAAACAGGCTTTTGCTCAAAAACGGCTTCAAAGAAGATGCCCGCTTCAACGCACTTTACGGCGACAGGAGGCAGCAGTATTACTACAAGGGCAAGAAAGTGGACCTTCTTCTCGATGAATTCAGGATGAGTCATGTAATACCCCTCAAGAATAGGATAGGCTTCAGCGATATAACGATAGCACCCTCCGACCTTTTGCTTACAAAGCTCCAGGTTGCTGAGATAAACGAGAAGGATATAAAAGACATTTTAAGCCTAATTGCAAACTTCAAGATGGGTAATTCAGATACGCGGAGCAGCATAGATTCTGGTTATATAGCTGAGCTTCTCTCAAACGACTGGGGGCTCTACAAAACAGCAACAATAAACCTAGAAAAGGTGAAGAGATATCTCGAGGGCTTGAAAATTGACAAAAGCCTGAAGAACTCAATTGCAAGGGAGATAGAATATTTAAGAAATGCAATAGAGATGAGACCAAAAAGCGTTAAATGGAAGCTGAGGGCAAGGATAGGAGAGAAAGTTAGATGGTATGAATTGCCTGAAGAAAGCATAAGCAGGCCCATGAAGATAGAGGAGATCGAAAGGAATTATATCTGGATAAGTTTTGGGGAGATGGAGAAGCTAGCAAAGGAGATGGCGAAGAAGATAATGGCAAAGTACGGCAAGCCGAGGGCTATAATATACATAGAAAGGGGCGGCATGGTGATTGCCGAACTTCTTGCAAAGTATCTTGGCATAGAAGATCTTTATGGCGTGCAGATAATAGCATATGAGGATATAAACAAGCGCTCCGGAACATATGTGCTTCCGCATTATATTTCGCTTGATGCAAAAGGCAATGGCTATGTCTTGCTTGTTGATGATATCGCCGATACGGGCAAGACGATAAGCGCGGCAACAAAGCTCTTCAGGAAAAAATACAATATAGTCACTGCAACAATGGCGTACAAACCCAGGTCGATTTTCAAGCCAGATATAATAGGCAAGCGCGTGCCGAGCAATGCTTGGCTCATCTTCGACTATGAGAAGAACGAATCGAAAAACAGCTTAAATAAGATGAACGACATGAATGGGCTTAATGCACTGAAGAAGGCTGAGAAGGAAAAGGGCTCCTACAAAGAGCTAGAAGACAAGGCGAAGAAGATAGCTGATAGTTTGAACTTCGAGCCTTCTATACTGCTCTATACAAAAGAGAGTACCATAATAGCAAGGCTGATAAGCGACTATGCAAACATAAAGAAAGTGAGCAGCGTAAGCAACAAGGAAGAGCATATAGAGCATGTTGCAAAGATCTGCAATGAAATGGAGAATGGGGCAAAGGCCCTTATTGTGAGCTCAGATGAAGGGCTTGCCAAAAAGCTTGCCGAGAGGCTCAGCATACCCTCGCATTTCGTAAATACGAAGATATAAGCATGCAACGAATCCTGAGTTAGGTTTATAAAACCTTTCTAGCAAATTATTATAACCCGGTTTTAAGATTCTGAGTGATAATATGGATTACTACGAAAAGGCAATCGAACTTGCAAGGGCTTATAAAGGAAAGATAGGAATCAAGCCAAAAGTAAGGATAAGGTCTTACAAAGACTTCTCCTTGATATATACTCCAGGAGTTGCTGGCGTGTCTAAGCTCATTAAGGAGAGGAATGAGCGCTTCCTCACATACAAGTGGAACAGCATTGCAATAGTTACAGATGGCACGAGAGTCCTTGGCCTTGGAGACATAGGGCCTGATGCTGCTATGCCGGTAATGGAGGGAAAAGCACTTCTTTTCAAATACCTGGGTGGGGTAGACGCAGTTCCTATAACCTTGGGCACAAAGGACAAGGAAGGGATTGTTGAAGCTGTAAAAGCTATCGCGCCTTCCTTTTCGGGCATAAACCTTGAGGATATTGAATCCCCCAAGTCGTTTGAGATATTGGACAGGCTCCAGAAAGAGCTCAACATGCCGGTCTGGCATGATGACAACCAAGGCACAGCAGCAGCTGCCCTTGCCGCATTTATAAACGCAATGAAGCTTGTAAACAAAAATGCTAGTGAGGTTAAGGTATTGTTTATAGGTGCAGGCACTGCAAATCTCTCAACATACAGGCTCTTGAAGGAATATGGAATAAGCCCAAAGAATGCAATATTAGTAGATTCAAAAGGAGTGCTCTACAAAGGCAGGGCGGATGAAGAAGAGCTCAAGCAAAAGAACCCAGAGAAATATAAGGTCATGCAAGAGACAAACGGCGAAAATGCAAGAAGCATAGAGGATGCGGCAAAAGGGGCAGATGTGATAATAGGCGCGTCTACCCAAGGAGCCATAAAAGAGGATTGGATTAGGAGTATGAACAGTGATGCGGTAGTGTTCGCGCTTGCTAATCCGGAGCCCGAGATAGAGAGGAAGAAAGCGCTCAGGGCTGGCGCAAGAATATACGCCTCTGGAAGGAGCGACATGCCCAACCAAGTGAACAATTCACTCATCTTTCCTGGAGTTTTCAGGGGCGTGCTAGACGTGCAGGCAAAGAAGATAACAGACAAAATGGCGATAGCAGGAGCCATAGAGCTTGCAAAGTATGCTGAAGAGAAAGGCCTTTCATACGACTATATAATACCCAAGATGAGCGAGAGCGAAGCGTATTATAGGCTTGCGGCAGCTGTTGGGATAGAAGCTCAGAAAGAGGGGCTCGCTGAAGTAAGTGCAAGCTACGATGAACTTTACCAGAAGGCGAAAAATATCATAGAATCTTCAAAGAAGTGAGCATTACTTTCCTTTTTTCTCAAGCTCGGAATAGATTTTCCTGTAGGCTTCGTTTGCAAGCTCCTCTAGCATATGCGCCTCAGCGCATATGGCATGAAGCCTCTGCTTATATTCTTCATTCCTCTCTTTCTTCTGCATATTACATGACTCTTTCTTTAGCTTTAAAAGAGTGGCAAAGCTTTTGCTGAAAGCCTTTTTTAGCCTTTTTCTCCAGTCCCTAAATTCGCCAATAGCTTGCTCGTAGACCCATTCCTCTACCGGCACGCTGAGCTCCTCTTTAAGCTTTTTGTAATCTTCTTCCAAAATTGAGTTGTAGCTAGAGACAAGAGTGTTGTATATCTTAATCTCAGCCTCGCTTATGTCAAATGATCCTTTGGCAAGTATAGCATATGCCTCATTTATCTTCCTTATCATTTCCGACTCTTTTCCTACTATGTCTGGATGGTATTTTTTCACAGCATTCCTATATGCATCTCTTATCTTTTTCCTGTCTGTCGTGGGCTTTATTCCAAGTATGGAGAAATATTCAAGTGTGCTTCCAGGCTCTAGTTGAGACTTGAGCTTTGCAAATCTTGCTTCAAGAGATTCTATGCTCTTTTTGTGAATGCCTTCGCGGAGATTGCTCATGAATTTGATTCTCATTTAGACCTAGACCTTGAGATAAAGTCCTTCATCTTCTCTAGCTTCCTCGCCTTGAAGAGCTTGATATTCTTGTCAAGCTCATCGGCCCCATTCTTCCAGCAGAAGATATTATAAGCAAGCAAAAGCCCGTATACAGAGTCGCCTATGCTTTTGCATATCAGGTCTGTGACCTTCTTTTCGATCAGAAAATCCTTGAAGCTCGGTGCGAGATGCTCCTTTAGCCCTAGGAGAGGATTGTCTATAAAATTTGTGCGCTCTCCGCTCTCGTTTATCTCCACAATTGCAAAATACTTTGACTTTGCCAGCACGCTACTTATCTTTGCATCGTGTCTCTTCTCCATTACCGGCACAAGGATCCTGAAATTCTTCCTGCCTACGGGCTCAACATGCACAACCACAGAATAAACCCCCTCTACCTTCCTTTTCACCTGATTCTCTATGATCTCCGTAATAGGGTGCGCCTCGTCTATTGATAAGAGGGGATTCATCTCAACAACTATCTCTGCAAAGATTACCGGGCCAGACCATCTCAGCTTTGTTTCCTTGACCCTCTCTACTCCCTCTATATTCCTTACTACTTCGTCTATCTTGCTCCTGAGCTTTTTGTCCTTTGGAAGGTCGAGAAGGCCGAGGAGCGAGTCCCTTGCAATAGAGAGCGCCGTCCAGAGCAGTACAAAGAATGCAAGGACTATGGCAAAAAGATAGAATATACCCCAATTGGTGAAATAATATGCAAGAAGCCCAAGAGCAACGCCAAGCCCCTCATAGACGTCTGTATATGTGTGCTTGCCGTCTGCTTTCAGGGAGGTTGAGCGAAGAATTGAGCCTACCTTTATCTTTAGGAAACCAGCAATAAAGAGTGGCACTATGGAAAAGAGCTGGAAGAGGGCTGCTATAAAAGAGGTCTGCGGAGATGAATGAAGACCAGTGAGCAAGAAATCAACGCCAATATATATGATTAGGAGTGCTATAAAAAAGGCAACAAGATCCTCTAGTTTAAAGAGCCCATATGAAAAGCTCCTGCTGAATTCTGACCTTGTTATGTATATTACAACCAACACGAAAAGGGTCAGCAAAAAATCAATTGATATATGTGTAGTTTCAATTCCGAGCGCAGCATTATGCGTAAGCATGTAGCCAGCAAGCCTGATGAGTAGCGAAACAAAGATCATGGCGAATGAAAGAAGTATTACAAGCAAAATGTTTCCATTTTTCTCCACAATACCACTAGAGATACCTTATGTTTACTTCCTTTGTAGGATAGTTGCGCTCAAGCCGCCATTCTACAGTAAGCAAAAGATACGCTTCTCCCTCTTTCTTAAGTATGAAATAGAAGTTGGGGCCTTCAAAGCCGAGAAGGTATTTCCCATCCTGAGCTTTTATTTCTCTCATATATCCTTTGTTGAGCTTATCATTTAGCTTTTTTATAACCTCTTCTCTTTTCATGCCCTGCATTTGAAGCCTTTCTTCGATGCGCTCAAGAGCGTGAGGCGTTATTAGGACACTTATTTCATCTATCTTTTGCTGCATTTTTGGCACAGCCATAAAAGATATAAGGCATAAAATCCTTTTAAATTTATCTAGTGTACATCGAGCCTTTTGAAGACATAGATCTTTACCAGATCCACCGCAAACATAAATGCAAAGCCTAGCAGCAAAGCAACGAGTATGGGCAAAATGCCTATGCTTTGCATGAATATTCCGAAATAGGCTATTAAGATCGTTGCGATAACCCCTGCAACAGACGTTGCCAAGAGAGGCATGCTGGGCTTAGACTTCCAGAAAAACCTCTTCTCCCTTATGTTGTATATCGTGAATTTGTCTGATACAGAGAGCATAAGGAAGATCACAGTTTGGAAACCTGCAATGCCAAGGTGAAACAGGTTAAATGAAACAGGCAGGAAGAAAAGTGCTTCTAGAAGAAGCACGACCCCTATTGCAAGTGATGAATATATGATAGCATTTACTTTCCACACGTTTGGCTTATACGAGTAATTTGCATTGTCTGTCGCTATGCCCATGTTTGTTATGTCGTTTGTAAAGATGAGGAGAAGGAGCTGGGTAGATGTTACAGGTATGAAGCGGAGAGTAAAGAAGACAAGGGCTACAAAGGTAAGTATCTGTATTATCTTCACTATCTTTACTATTGTATAGGTAATCATCCTCTCGAAAATCCTCCTGCTCTCTTTTATGGCTTCGACAATGACATGAAGGCCTTTCTCTGTCAAGACAAGGTCTGCAGCGTTCTTCGCAACATCTGTAGCGTTTGCAACAGCTATGCCCACGTCTGCTTCCTTGAGTGCAGGCGCATCGTTGACGCCGTCTCCAGTCATGCCTATGGTATAGCTCCTGCCCTGCAGGGACTTGACAATCATGAACTTGTCCTCTGGGTATATTCCGGCAAAGCCATCTGCGTTCTTGGCAAGCTTTTCAAAATTCCTGCTCCTGCTTACCTCTGGAAAATCTATTATATTGCTGCCTATGCCTATCTCGCTCGCTATAGTCTTTGCAACTGCTATATTGTCGCCGGTAAGCATTATCGGCTTTACGCCTAGGCTCCTGAGTTCGTTTACAAGCTCCTTTGAATCGCTTCTCGGTGGATCATAAAGGCCTACAATGCCGGCAAACCTCCAGCCCTTATCCTTTTTCGCAACGGCAATGCTCCTGTAGCCGCGAGACGAAAGCTCATCTACCGCCTTGTCGATTCTTTGTTGTTCAGGCTTGCCGAGCTTGCAAAGTTTCTCTATTATCTGCGGGGCGCCTTTTGAAACCTCATAAGCCCTTTTGCCTTTTACTTTTGCGCTGCTCATCTTCGTTTCTGGATCAAACGGCTTGAAAGAGATTATGCTGCCACGCTTTATTCCTTTCTCCTTGGCATATGCAAGTACAGCAATATCTATAGGATCCTTGTCCTCTATTCTTGAGCATTCAGCCGCATACTCTATAACCTCAGATTCGCTTGCACCAATAGGCACTACTTCCTTGACTTCTATCTTGTTCTCGGTGAGCGTGCCTGTTTTGTCCATGCAGAGCGTGTTCATCGTAGAGGTTTCCTCAAGAGACTCGAGCTTTGTGACAAGTATTGATTTCCTTGCCAGCTTCTCTGTGCCGAAAGCCATCGCAACAGTAAATGTAGCAGGCAGGGCTACGGGCACAGACGCAACAAAGACTATGAGAAGAAATGGCAGTATAACAGCGGGGCTGAGCTTAACTGCAAAAACCCCGTAGAGGAACATTGCTACTACTATGATTATGTCTATTGCGATTAGGTATTTTATTATGTTAAGTATGAGCAACTCTAGGTGAGATTTCGGCCTGGCACTCTTTACGAGCTCGGCAGTCTTGCCAAAATATGTATTCTCGCCAGTATTGATTACAATGCAGCTTGCCTCGCCGCGCTTTACAAGAGAGCCAGCATATGCTATGTCGCCATCCTTTTTTGCCACAGGAAGGCTTTCACCTGTAAGCTCCGATTCGTCGCATTCGAGACCCTCGCTTTCTATTATTTTCACGTCAGCAGGTACTATGTCCCCAAGCCTTATCCTTACTATATCCCCTATGACAAGCTCGCGAGATGGTATTAAGCTCCATGTTCCTGAGCGTAGCACCCTCGCATTTATGGTGAGCCTCTGCCTTAGAAGCTCAAGGGACTTGTCTGCTTTATACTCCTCTGCAAAGCTTACAATTGCGTTGAAAATAAGGAGGGCAAGAACGACATAAAGGTCTATTATGTGGTGGAGCAGATATGAAAGAAGGATTATGGCCCAGAGTATCAATGGTATGGGGCCAAAAAATTTTCCCAAAAAGAGGAGCAGAGGGTTTTTCTTCTTTTCTTTTATCTCGTTGTAGCCGTATTTTGCGAGCCTTTTAGAGGCTTCTTCTTTGCTGAGCCCGTCTTTGCCGCTTCCAAGAAGTGAGTAGGTCTTTTCTATGCTTGCCTCTTTGAATTCGCTCGTGCGCATATATTATTTTTGCAGGATAGAATATAAAAAGGTTAAATAAAAAATACGAATGATTTTATGAAAATGCGAGACAGCTATTTTGAAGCTGGCTATTACCATGCAACATTGGAAAAACCCTCCAAGAAATATCATATGGTTGAGGAATTTTTCAAGAGGCACGGGGTAAGGAAGGTTCTTGACGTTGGATGCGGAGCAGGGAGGCACACATATCTTCTTGCAAAGGCAGGATTTGAAGTATATGGGTTTGACATATCTATGAAGGCTTTGCAAATCAACAAAAAGCTGCTTAAGAAGCACAAAGTGCATGCAAAGCTAAGGCGCTGGGATATGCTGAAGACTTGGCCTTACAAAACTGGTTTTTTCGATGCTGTATTTGCAAGCAGGGTCATGTACCAGTTCAGAATGAAGGAGATAAAGAAGAATGTCAAAGAAGCAAGGAGAGTGCTTAGGAAAAATGGATATCTTTTCTGGGAAGGTCCGACTTACAAGACAACCAGCAATCTTTTTTACGGAGAGAAGTTTAGGTTCATTGAGCCGGGCACATGGATAAGCATAGGCGGTCCTTATGACGGGCATGCATACCACAGATTCAAAGACAAAAAAGAAGTCACGGAATTGCTCAAAGGCTTCAAAATGCTCAGGATTGATTTCAGAGGAAAGACATTCTCATTGATAGCAAAGAAAATAGAATAGCAAAGAAAAAGGTAGAAAAAAGAAAAACGCCGTGACTGCAATTACTTTCTGTAGCCATGATGTTTCTTGCGATGCATCATCATGTATGAGTAGATTGCCAACAGTATTATTAATACCGCGATTATTGCTACAATGCCCCATGCATTTGCTGGCGAAGGCTTTGGAACTGGAGCAGGTATTGTTGTAGGCATGATAGATGTAGTTGGAACTGTTGTTGAAACGGTAGTAGTTGTTGGTGTCTTCTCGAATATGCCCACTATTGGATCCTTTGGAATGTAGAAGCTTACAGTGCACATGCTAGCATTTACGGTATAGTTCGATATTGGGACCCATGCATTGCTCTTCAGCATATAAGGTGCAACCAAGCTGCTTGGTATTGAGCATGGGTAATGCTCTGTAAATAGCATTGTAACGTTTGCTGTTGTATTAATGCTTACATTCACTGCACTTACAAGGGTGTAATTCTGCTGCGGTTTTGGAATGCTCATTGCAAAAGAGGTCACATTTGCAATGTGTGCTTTAACCGGTGTTGGCGAGGCTGATGTTGTGTATATATTGACTGTGGCCATCGCATTTGGCAAAGTTAATATGAGAGGCGATGATGCAGAGACTGTGTTTGTTACGTTGTTATATGATTGAGTTGGTGGTATTGTAGTGGTTACGCTCGTTGTTGGTATTGTTGTTGATATTGTAGAAGTTGTTACTGTTGTTGTAGGGCTTGAAGATGAGGATGATGGAGGCCAACTTATCACAAGCGATGTCTTATATGAGTATGGCGTATAGTTTGCATCATTTGTCAAG
>ERZ1669250.417-NODE-417-length-20003-cov-2.915430_pt1 | contig 20003 bp, 15 predicted proteins | sample MGYA00579295_ERZ1669250 | MGnify/ENA primary metagenome ERZ1669250 (study PRJEB41166, sample SAMN08046056) | hot springs metagenome | biome: hot spring; feature: acid hot spring; material: thermophilic sediment; isolation source: thermophilic sediment from acid...
AGGTCCATTTGAGTTGCAAGTTACAGTTGGTAACGGGAAATCATGGCAGGTTCTAGTGTACGTGACATATTCATGAGAGCTACATGCTCCTTTTGCGGTACAGGTAGTGTAGGTGTGGTAATGGGGATGGTACACATAATGATAGTTAGAACTACCCGCTCCTTCAGGTAATAGGGTGTAGCAAACATTTGTGATTACTGGCTTAGGATACTTTTCCCCCTTATTTAAAAACAAGTTAGACCCCCACCATCCTCCATAAGGAGAAATCCATACTTCGTCCGTAGCGAGTTGGGGTACTTTAGCCACGGCTGAACTGCCGTTACCGTTTGCTAAAACTACCGAGTTGGAGCCAATTTGATCCGAACCCAAAAACAATGCTTCTATAACATTGCCAGTCTGTCCGTCTGGTATTCTACCGCTCCCGCTATTCATCGAAGACTGATACGTCTTCATTGTGAGCGGCACATTTTGCTGCACCCCTGAACCCCCGTAAGTTTGAGGTTGGAAATTATTTGTGGGGCTGAACTGATAATAATTGTAAGTTTCCTGTAAAGGAATTTTGCTGTACACCTGAGTACTGTTGTAATATCCATAACGATGGCCGCAAGCGTGATTGTAATATTCTATCCCATGCGTCCAAACGTAAGGAATTTGGTTTACTTGCGTATTTTGGTTGGAAGAGGCGTAACTGTTATTTACCGTCACCATCTCTGCGGGAGCTATTTGATCCTGATAGTTCAAGAAGGCATAGTCTACGTTGTTATTTTTAATAAGACTTATTAGCTCCTGATTGGTTAAATCAGTTACTGCCCCTAGAGACTCACTAATTTGTGTGCCCGGACGTGCCCTTGTCTGTGCTCCCGCTTGATAACCATTTTTATATTCGCAAGGGATAGAAGAACAATTGAGGAGCAATGGTACTAATGGTCCATTATTTTGACCTCCTTGGGCATGTTGCACGGAATCAAAAAGACCATAGCCGTTTTCTTGGTAAGAAATGGCCGCACTAGCTATAAGCTTAGCTCCCGCTACGCCATTATAGGTGAGATGATAATTGGTATCGTAATCAGGTGGCGGCAGGCTACCATTATTCAACGGAACATTGAATATCTTATAAACTAGCTGCCCATGATCCGGGGATACTGTTCCTATAATCGAGGGAGGAAGTTGATATTGCAGCTCTCCTTGATAGTAGGTTGCTATCAAAACATTTTCGGAATTTGGAGTTTTTGTTGGAGCGGTAAGGTTTCCCTGATAAAAACCCGTTACTGAATAATCTCCGTTGGGATAAACATTGATAGTATCCACCAACGTGTAGGGGGTATAGGTTGTTTGGGGAGTGGTGCCATTTGCCCCACCCATAGAGATCGTCTTAACATAAACCGGAAATTGAACGTTAAAAATTGCGTTAGTAACCCCTAAGTCTTTTTTAAATTCTGGAAGAACGGTGCTCTGGACCACAGATTGTACTTGGGAAAGTATATATTGTCCCAAAGTATCTTCTGCTGAGGCCAAAGAAGCGTAAGATAGCTCGCTATTATGCGTCCCGGTGGTGTGGCTATTGGTGGTAGTACTGTAACTATGGCTAAAGGTATGGGATGATGATGATCCTGAAATTCCATGGGGGTTAGTTGTGCTGGTGTGGGGAAATAATGGATTAGTAGTATAAGTGCGAAGGTGATGCTTGTGATGCACTGGCTGCACATTGGGGATGGGGCTTGAAAATCCACTGCCCACGCTCGCTAAATAGCGCCACGGTGATTCCGAGTTATAAGAGTACTGTCCATTTACATCTTCATATTTTGACAACCCCACGTAAACCGGGGTTTGCGGGTAGTGCCCCTTGCCCCCTGCTTTGAAAATCTGATCTAAAACAATAGTGGCGGGCCGCTTGCCGGTCTGTAGCCGCGTATGCCCCTCTAATGTTACGGCCAGAGCGGGGGTAGTGTAGATGGCCGACAAAATTAAAGCCGCAATAAGAGGGCGCTTTAACTTAAGACTAAAATTGTTCTGCTTTTTCATTGTCATTGCTCCTTATTGGCAGGAAGATCCGTCCGGATTTAAGCACGTTGTATCCGGGGCTTCAATGAAAGGCTGATTGGTAACTCCCGGCTGAACGGTAGGAGTCACGTCTTGGAAACCTTGTTCAATTGAGGTCGTGCCTCCGTAGAACCCGTGATTATTGGCTTCGGGATTCAGAGATCCGACAGCGTTTCCAAATAATTCATTGTCTACATTAGGCCAAGGATCGATAGCGCGGGCAGCGTGAGAACTTCCCAGATCGGGCGAGAATGGGTTCATTGCCTGATTGAAAGCGGGTCCACTCAAGATAGGATTGGGAGCTAAATTGCTGCCAGATCCTCCATTATTTAGGCTGTTTCCTAAAGCTTGGTAGGATGCACCAAAATTGCCCGCAGTGCTAACGGTGGAAATATTAGTTGTTGGGGCGGTTGCATAATCTTTTTGCACCAACTGAGGCTGCGATATACCCTCAATTCCACTGCTCGCTGGTTGGGCTGGAGCCCCGGCCTGAGGACTGGAATTTCCGTTAACTCCCAGATTTATAGCAGGCGTTGGCGCTGCAAAAACTACTGAGAAAATGTAGCCTGCTATACCTCCCAACAATAATCCTACTAGGATAGAGCCTAAAAGATTTAATCCCCGCACCGAGTAACTTAAATCTGACGAGGTATAGGAGTTATTAGGCATTGTTGATCCTGCCTGCATGCTTCCAACAGGCACAGTGATGACACCGCTTGGAACAGCGAAGCCGCTGGTAGTGCCTAGCAGAGAAGTTATTTCTCCATTATAAATAGGCGCTATGGTATGAGGATAGTTTGCAAGAGCTGCTTTTAAACTACTAGGGGTGCTGTTTTTTATTGGAAAGAAGGCCACCGACTCCTGATCACTGCCAGAGGCATACTCCGGTAATAACTCGGACCATGTGGGCGTGGTGGTAGCTACGTCATAATAAGTAGTAATACCGATAATACCCCACGAGGTAGAGGTGGTTGTATAGGTGTGAGTGGTTGTATTAGCTACTGCCAGCCAACCGTTAGCCGCTTTTTCATGTTGCATTGCCATGCCAAGGGCGGCAACGAAGTTTTGATAACTAATATCCATGAAAAGATCGGAGTAGTTAGGATTTTCGAACGCATCGAATGGGTTATGCCCCTCGAAATCCTGAGCAAAAATTGTCCCCGAATATGGAGTCATTATCTTTTGAATTACTGAGATGGTTTTGTTCTCATTGGAGCCGGTTTCTTGGTCAATTAATATGACGCCAAGATCAAGATTGTCGTTGTATACCCCGAAAACCGTGGGAGTGTTAGGATTGATGATGTTGTTAATGCTTGTTCCATCGATATTTTGCGGCAAATTCTCAACGATTTGGTTAAACTTATTGTTCATCGCAATCGGGCTTTGTGTTATTAATTTTGAGCCCGTAATACCCGAGCTAGGTTGATAAGTAGTATTTGCTGAACTGGACGCTCCATTGTTTACTATGGGCAAGCCAGTACTGCCCGCGAAAGAAACAAGAGAATAGGAGCCCACCATCATTAGCCATAAATATATCTCCCTAAATATGGTTTATTATAGCCAACGCAAATAATAGTATTTATTTTTAAGTGTGATTTATTTTATGCTTACTAAAAATATTGCGCGTAATTTTTCCAATGCCCTATGGACTTGGGGCTCAGAGGTTTGCGTACCTGATCTTTTGAGGCGGTCATCACTACCCGCTCGATTTTGTAGAAGTCTTCATAAGGACAATTTTTTTCTAGTCCTACAAAATCTAATAAAGGATTAAGCTGCCCCCGAAAGTCGGTGACCAGATCTTCATAGTTTATAAAAACAATATTTTCGGTAACTTCGTTGCGCCAGAAATTAAGCAGATCATTATAAAGCGTCATATACTCTAATAAGAAATCAAAGCTGTTAGCGTAGTTATGGTCTCCGGCAAAATTTCGCAACCAAATGGAAATGGTTACATCGCGATCATCGCGATGAATATTTATGATCTTAGCGTCAGGACGAACGATGTTGATAAAACCAATATTCAAAAAATTGTGAGGTAGTTTATCAGTCCAAACCCCCGGAGGAGTACTTTTTTCGTGATCATCTCCGATAGCTTTGAAAGAAGCGCGAGTGAAACCCTTGACATAGGCCGGGAAAAGGCTCCGCAACAAATGAGGAGAATATTTGCGCACATATTTAACAATTGTATCAGATTCCCCCAGAGGGGTGACGCTCTCATTAACTGATAAAACTTGTTCTAATAGAGAGGTTCCAGAGCGCGGCATTCCGGTGATGTATATTGGTCGATTTGTTCGACTTACACGAGAACGCTGTCTTTTTAATCTTATGAACTCTTTATTAAAGACCGACTTAATGCTTTCAAAGGTTTTCTTATGCTCCGGAATAAATGGAGGTGGACAGATAGCGTGGCCTCGCGCCGCCATATCAAAAGCATGGGTAAACTGGCCCGCTTTATCAAAAATCAGGGCGGCATTAAAAAATACTGGCAAAATAATATTAAGATTATCTGTTTTTTTCTCGATGTTTTCAATGAGGTTTAAAAATTCCTCAAAGTATGCCGGGGTCATGATGCTAGAAATTTTTACCAAATCTTTTGGTGATGACTTCTTTTTATATGCCTCAATGAGGGCCCGGCAAACTTCATCAGGGTTAAAGTCTTCCCCTTCTTTTGCCATGAATATTCTTTCAGACAGTGTTAGATTTTTTTTGCCTTGAACTATTTGCTTCACTTCTTCCTTTTTTTCTAAGGCGATTAGACATTGGACATATGCGGGAACTTCGCTCGGCTTTTCCTTCCATAAAATGGGATTCTTTTCGATGAACTCCATGCATTCTTCATAATTAGCGTAATGAAGTAAATGATTAACCTTGTAAACGAGGAGATCTTTATTTTCAGGAAAGAGAGAAATAGCAAAATTAATAAGTTCTAGTCGCAACATCCGTTTAGATAGAACCGACGAATTAAGTGGTCTATCTTGGTCAATGGTCAAAAACTGATGAGCATCGGATCGGTCGAGAGATGATAGAAGCACTAAAAAAACGCCGGGCGTCTTCTTTAAGCCCTTGGTCTGGATAATGTGCAGCAATATTGCGCTTGCCTCACGGTATGCTTTTAACTCATATAGCGCAAAAGCTGAATTAATCAAAGCATCACTATGTTGTGGGTATTCATCTAACGCTTTTTGATAGTACTGGAGTGCTAGCTTGTAATCTTTTTGATTATGCGCTATCGCTCCTTGATTGGCAAGCATGCTTGCTTTATTATACGCTCCAATTTTATCAGGAGGGACTAAGGCTCCAATGCCCTCTGCTATACCTTTTTTTGTTACCGATTGTGCTTGTGATGCCACCATGATCAATAAGACCCCGCAATAATATCAGATACCAGTATTCCGTGCGGAGCCCAAGCGTATATAGCGGCGGTAAAAGGCGGATTGCTGGTATTGGAAGCATCCCGAATATTTGGGGAAACATTGGAATATCCTAAAGAGTAGCCCCATCCGCTATAAGCATTATTAGGAATTGAACTACCGGAACTAGTGAAACCCAAAGCTTGTAGTAAGTAATCGCTGTTATTGTTCTGGGCTAAAGGTAAGGCCGAGGATATTTGTGGCTGGAACGGTGACCCAGAGGAATTCAACGTAGCCTCTTGTTGTGATTTCCCATTAGTGTCATACGAAGGAAAGGTATACGAATTTGATGTAGTGGTAGTGATGGTATTCCCATTTATTTCATAGGGAGTACATTGGGTCGTTGTGGAGTTTTGGTAGAAGTAATCGCATCCCAATATGCGAGAACTGCTTTGCAGATAATTTGCAGTAAAGAAGGTTGAATAGGCACTTGCGATTTGGTCGATATTCTTAATAGTATAGTTAAGCAGTTTTTGTTGGATTTTAAATCCCGATATCACATCACCTGAAACATCTCTTCCCAATTGTAAGGAGCAGTAACTTGAGGTTTCGCCTTGATAACAGGTGAAAGTAGTTTTTCCGACATTCTGGATATCGCCACCCGATCCTTTTTTTAATCCCTGACCATTATTAGAGACAATAGCAATGTCGTGATAATAAAGAGGGTATCCTTCATAAACCGTGTACAGTTGTGGGCTAACATAGATCATGAATGGGCGTCCATAACCATCCGTCGCCAACTGTACCGGACTTTCTCCGGAATTGTCTGCTATCACCTTAAAACCGCTTTGAATGCTTTTGGGATTACCCAAGTAATAAGCTGTTTCAGGTTGAACTACCTCACTGCTTCCCGGAGTAGTAATAGGATTCCCGCTCCCCGCAATAGTGCTTGATCCACTGCCGCTTCCCGAACCCCCAGAACCCGAGGACCAACCAAAGGTAATGGTAGAGCCGTTATCAGCGGGATTGGAGTCAATCGCCATGGCATATTCGGAATAAGTTACTTCGATGGCTTTTGCTACTTTTTGCATCTGGACTTTATTTTCAAAATATTCGTAGTATTTTACGGCGCTCATTACGCCGGGTATTAAAATCGCCATAAGTATGGTCATCAGGGCGATAGCAATAATAATCTCTAGGAGCGTAAAGCCCTTTTCGTTCTGATTCGTTTGTTTGCTTTCCAGTATCATAGTTTTCTCCCTAATGGAACTCGGGCTCCGCCTTCTGAGGTTTTGGCTGATGGATCAGGCATGGTTAGGTATTTTTGTAAGCGACTTTTATCGTTCGCATGCACCATTGCTTCTTCTTCCGTGATTATACCATCTCGTACATAATTCATCAAGAGTTTTTCTAGTACAATCATCTGGGTAATATCATTAGAATGGGTCATATGATTAACTAGGGCAGCATATTCCCCATTTTTTATGTCAGCGGCAACACCTCCGCTAGGGATTTTGTTGTTAAGAATTTCATAGACTAGTACTCGTCCAGAACCATCTTTGCGGCGAGCCAATTTTTGAGCGATAAAGGCCACAAAGCAGTCCGCTAGCATGTTGCGTACTGATTGTTGCTGCTCTACCGGGAATAAATCCACAATTCGGCGCGGACATTCATACGAACTATTAGAGTGTACCGTAGAAAGCACTAGATGCCCGGAAATAGCGGCCTTCATCGCCGCTTCTGCGGTCAAGGCGTCACGTATTTCTCCAATCATAATAACGTGTGGTTTTTGCCGCAAAGCGGCGCGTAGTGCGCTATAGAATGAGTTACTATCGGCCCCAACCTCCCTTTGATGAACTAGGGCCTGTCCAATTTTTTTATAAGTCGCTTCGATTGGATCTTCGATGGTCACGATATGTAAGGGAAACTGTTGTAGATACTGGATTCCCGCAGCCAAGGTCGAAGATTTACCAGCTCCAGTTTCACCCGCAAAAAGCACAATGCCGGACTTAGTGCGGAAGAGCTCTTTGATATAATTAATCGGGAGACCAATCTTTTCAATATCAAAAATTTCGTTATTTATTTTACGACAAGCTGCGGCTAATTTACCACCTTCGTAGGTAAATAAATTAACGCGAAAACGGTGATCACATATTAGTGCAGCAAAATCGGCTTCACGCTCTTTATATGCGTTAGCGTAAAATTCTTCCAGAGTGAAACGATCGTTAACATTTTGCCTTGTCTGATAATCTATAAGGCGCTTAAAATCGTTTTCTGTTATAAGTGGTGCTTGACTTAGCGTGACTACATCACCATTTTTATCAATTAATGCTCCGTAATCATCAATGGATAATAATAAATCACCCCAACCCGCAGGAAGGTTGTTAAAATTTTCTTCAAACCAATCAAAAAACTGCATAACAACTCCTTATTAACTTGGCTGGTTGACTATTTGATCGATGCAGGAATACTGTAGTGCGTTGGGATCTGATGTTCCGGCACATTTATTCAGGTAATAACCCCATGGGGTAGGTGACGCTAACAAAGCCGAATAAGGGGGGCCACTTAAACTTGCCTGCGAAGAATTGTTAATTAGTATTGGTAACCCCCATGCGTTCAAAAGTTGTGGCTTGTTATTAGTTTCACTTCCTTTGGAATCCACATAAATATTAAAAATGCCGTAAAAGCTAGCGGGACTATTTTGTAATATAACTGATTCTAATGGTTCATATTGATCGTTAGTGCATTCAAGGTTCTGTGATACTAGATCAGGATCTTTAAATTTGCTGCAATCGTTAGCTGCATAATAATCTAATCCTGAGTTATGCATTCCGTAGCCCTGGCCATACATTTTTGAATAAAAATAATTCTGCATGTTAGCGGATATGAGTTCTATTTGATCTAAAGAAGCCGTATATAATTGAGACTCAATTGGTTCCCCAGTAACTACCCCATATATCTGAGTTTTGACTGCTGGTACAAAAAACGGTTGTCCTGCGGGCGGATTAGGATTAAAGGTTCCGTTCCCATAATTTTGGGAGGGAATAGCAAGGTAAAAAATATGGTAAAAGGTTGGCTGAGAGTCGCTTTGGTTTTTCTGAATAGTACTAACATAAACTTGAACATTATAGCGAAGTTCGATGTTGAGAAAGGGGGCAATTAAACTATTAATATTCTGCGAGCTAGGGGTGATTGTAACCCCACCGCTGTCGCTAGGGATAGTAAATTGTCCATTGTTGTTGTACTGATCAATATATCGGGCATTTTCCTTGTAAAATAAGGTCACCGAATTTTCTAATTTACGAATATATGATCGTTCTCTGCTAACTCTTCCGGCTTTGGTGTCATGAATCTGGAACACCAAAATCGCAGAAATTAATAATGCAGTAAATGCGGTCAAAATAATTACCAAGAATAATATCGCTTGACCGGACTCTCCATTTTTTGTTAAAACGCTCTTTCTAAAATCTTTCATTTAACCTCCGGAGCTAATAAGATATCCCACATCAAATTTATTAGAATTATTAGGGTCGGTCTGCATGAAGCAGTTGCTATAATTTTCTCCATTATTTTGGTTGGTACTATTGTAAAAAGCATTTATTTTATGATTACAGTAATATATTATTCTCTTTGCAGTTCTTTCATTAATTCCGTAGAGCATGATATAATATTGCGGGAAATTTTTATCCCAAGTAATTGGGTTGCTACCCCCGTTAGACCCGGTATTCATTACTAGGTTGTAAAGCGAATTTGGTACCCGATTATTGACGAGATTAACCCCATCAGATACATTGGAATTGGACTGGATGAAGAATTCGCCGGATAAAAATGGAGGCATTTTATAGGTGCTGCTTAGTTGCCCCGAGGAATTTTCATATTGAGACAGATTGGGGATGCAGTTCTTATCGAGACCAGTTCCAATATTGTAAGCGTATTTATCATCAATCAAAGCAGCTAAATCAGGCGGCATGCAGCCTAATTCATTTTGATATTGTAACACCGCATGCTTTATCTGCTTAAATCCATCATAATACTGTTTAGCGCTCAGGTTGGTTGTGGAAAAGTTTTCAAATATTACAAATCCTATAATAATCATTGTGGATACTGCTATTAACAACTCCAACAATGTAAACCCAGACTCCGGGTTTTGATAACCCTGAGAGCCTGGGAAAACCGGATTAATAGTGGTTAATCCGTGCTGACTCATGCTTTTTTACGAAGCCAAGTAGCTTTCGTTGGACTGGGCAAAGACTTAATCCAACTGATTACCCTGAGCCTTTACAGCGGTAGAGGAGGTGGTCTCCTGACCGTTTACCAGACAGACGCCCTGCTCGTTAGATCCATTGCTGCCAGCGGTACTAGAATTTCCGAGACAAGCGATCATGAACTGCCGCGCAATGTTTCCGGGAACGCCGCCAATAGCAACAGCATACTGGTTCGGTAAACTGCCCGTATTAGTCAAGCCGGTAGTATTGCTAGCAGTCGCATTAGCTCCCAGTGTTACCGATTTGCCATTGGGGCCTAACTGCTGAAATCCTGCGCGAACAGAGGGGCCGATCTGGTTAAGGATCAGAGAATTGTCCGTGTTGACTGGGCGAACATCCATGTAAGGCCCAGACCATGTGGTCAAGTCGATGTTGCAGGTATTGGCGGCGGCACTGGTAGAGGCCATTTTCTGATCAAAAAGCACGGTAACGTTGGTAGGGTAACAACTGGTTTCTACCTGCATACGCTTGGCGGCTCCTGCCAACTGCTGTGCAGCGGTAAGCAGCAATTCGCCTTTCGCTTTGTGGTCATTAAAGTTGAAGAAGATAACTGCTGACATGATAGCAATCAATGAGATTACAATCAGCAATTCGATAAGTGTGAAGCCCTGCTGTACAACTGCACGTGTTTTGCGCGACACATTTTTCATAAACAAACTCCCGAGGGTCAATAACAACTCGAACATCTTAAAACAACTTTTCCCAATCTTTTTTTTATCAAAACTTTTTGCATTTATGCTTGCGATATAACTGATAGCAACATAGGGATGATTGTAGTCCCGGCTAAGAATAAAACAATCAACGCCGCAAATAGCAAGCTTAAAAGCAAAGAAACGTTGGCAACTTTTTGTGTCTGTTCTAGAACTTCATTGCGTAAAATCTCGTTAAGCTGTTCTAAGCCCCCTAATACCGCTTCTTTTCCGGGAGAAGAAAGGGCCGACCCCGCTAACATGGCAATAACATCTGGAAACCCGGCAGATAAAACCGCGTTACCCGGACTGCCACCACCGCTAGTCTGTTCAGCCATATTATCTAAAGCTTCTTTCGAATCTTTTCTGGTTGCCGCGCTAGAAATCATCCGAGCTATTTCATCGGGCGGAAGGGTGGAGTCATACAATAAATAAAAGCTAGACCAAATCGTTGCTTGATCTGCATAGATGGATAGTTTATTGAATGCGGGAATTAATAAAAATAATTTTTTAAAATAGGGGCTGAATAAAAAAATTACCAGAGCCAGCGCGCAAACAAAATATACTATGCTAGAGTAAGGCTCATGCGCCTTAAAAAATACTCCAACATTAAGGATATCTTGAACGTAAGCTGGCATCCCTCCAGTATCGTTTAATTGGGAAAAGAAATGCTTTAAACGCGGAACAAGAAAAGCGAAGTCTGCCCAAACCAAAAATATCGAGGCAAAACCAATGATCATTGGTTCAAACAAAAGTCCCCGTATTTTGCGCTTGATTTCCGCAATGCGATTTGCGTCATCGGCCAAATTATTAAAAGATTTTTTTAATTTATTTACATCATTCATTAGCGATATTACTCTTGAATCCCGATTAGGGAAACCGGATTCAAGCATAGCGTCTCCTAAAGATCGGCCCCGGCTAGTGGCGTCTTCCAAATTGCTAAGCATAATGCGCATTCGCGCATCTGGTTGGTTGCGAACCAATAAGCGGGCAGCACGATCGGGGGACAATCCTGCTCCTACCCGCGCTCCAAAAGCGCGATAAAACATTGCAAGACGTGCGGGCGGAACCGAAGAACTGATAATAGTGGAAAAAGAATCCTTCCACTCAACTTCTACGATAATAGGCTCAAGGCCCTTCTTGGTTATCTGCTCTAAAGCATCGTCCTCCGAGCTCGCAAGAATCTGGGACTCGACAGTTTCCGAACCATTAAGAGCTACATATCTATAAACTAGCTGTAACGCCATATTCTCACCGCCTTAGCGCCCGGTAAACTTCTTCCATATCGGTATCACCATTTAAAACATATTGCAGCGCTTTACCCTGCATACTGTCATGCAGAGGAATAAACTTCTCAACATCAGCAATACGCGAATGTGGATCGGTAATGACTTCTATAAGATTAGAATTAAATTTTAATATTTCGTATACCAACAATCGTCCTCGATATCCTGTCCAATAGCATGACTCGCAGCCTCCGTTCTTGGACTTAAAGAGGTGATAATTAGATTTTTCATCAAGGGTTAAGCCTTTATCCTCAATTTCTCTTAGCGTTTCATCTTTTTCTTTTTCATTTAATGGAATTTTACAAACTGGACACAAACGCGCTAAAAGCCTTTGGGCTTGTATAGCCAAAAGGATGCTGGATAGTAAGTCTATATCAACCGCCTCTCCATAAGCATCCTTCATTCGTTTCATACGGAAAACTGCTTTTACTGCGTCGTCCGCGTGGAGCGTTGCGAAAACTAAGTGTCCAGTTACCGCCATATCGATTGCTACATTGAGTAGCTTGCCGTTACGAATTTCTCCCTGAAGAATGACGTCTGGGTCATTACGCAGAAGTCCGGCGTTCCATTCTTGCCATTCTTCGTGTTCTTCCATATTATCAATGTGCAGAAGCTGATACTGTCGCCACATACCCACTTTGTTTTCTACTGGATTTTCCACAGATTGCACGGAACGACGAGTGGGATCGATGACTTTCATGAGTGCGTAGTTCGTGGTAGTTTTTCCTGATCCTGTTGGTCCTACCACCACGATTAACCCCGAACCCGATTTTACTAGGTTACTTAAGTACGATACATCTTCTTTTTTGAATCCTAGACTCTCAATGTCATTAGTTTCGGCCCCTTGGTCAAACAAACGAATGGTCATGTCTTTGCCATAAACTTCCGTCATCATTTCGACGCGGAACTCGAAACGATTCTTAAGGGCCTCAGGGATTTCTCTTTCTTGGAGACGGCCCTCAGTCTTTATCTGGAAGGAAGGGTCGCCCAAAGAGTTCATAACAAGGTTTTGCACCGAGTTATAAAGGGAGTTATTCATGGCCGCTACGAACGATTTAACACCGTCAATTCTAACCTCTACAATTCCTCCTTGAGGCAAAGCGGTAAAATGGATATCCGAAGCACGACTAAAAGCCGAGTGGATTAAAATCGACTCAAATACGGGGCGAGAATTTTCGCCGTTAAATTCTTTAATGGTTTTCTTGAGATCGAGCAAGGTATCGCAAAAATTCTGCCGGTAAAGCATTGCGATAACAGATTCGATGGTTAACGCAAAAATAATTTCTTTATCTCCTACCGAGGGAATAGAACGGATATATTGTTTTAGTTCTGGGATTCTATTGGGGTCTGAGATGGCGTAAAAAACCGCCTGCTCTGTCTTGCCGATCGGCACTGAGGAGGGATTAGCCGAACGGGTTGGAATATTAAGATCCGACAGCCCTCGAAGATTAAGATATTTACTGTTAATGCTTGGTAAAAAAGCAATTTTTTTCAAAAAAGCAATGGCGGCTGTCATTTTATCTTGGGTTCCGATTCCTAAATGTTTTGTTGCTTCTTGCATATTGCGGACCGAATCGGAAGAACTGTTATAGTAATTTTCAATATATTGAACTTCATGTTCTCGGTATCCAACACCGATCATCGCCTCAATAATATTTTTGGCCTCTAATCCTTTCTTGAGGATCATTATTTCCGGAATTCCGAAATTACCGTGTAGTGCAGGCTGATAGCGGTCAAAGATATCTGTGATCATGGGTTATCTCAAGAGACGATGTATTGTACGATGGAGAAATTATTGCCTTCGATTTTTAATCCCTTCAGGGTTGTGTACTTATCATAAAAGTTAATAAATTTCTCAAGGCTGGCAAGGTCATTATATTTCCCTTCAATAGTAAATTCAATCTTTTTAACATTGTTTAATTTATGGAAGGTTTCAAAATGTAACTGGGTGCCTTTAGCAGTAGAAACATGCGGAAAAGACACGCGGGATAAAATAATATTGTATTTCAGAGCTTCAATAGGAAGCAAGTAATAGTAGTTTAAGACAATATTTTGCGCTTCCTCAGAGCTGATCTTAATAGGTGCAGGCTTAAGGTGATGTATCTGAAAATATTTTCCAATTTTCTGTTGTAATGCATTGAAACTAGCATGTTCCCGACTCAGGGACTCCTGAGCGCTAGAGATGGATGCTTTTTCTTGTTTTATATCACTCATCATGGATAGCGAATGGGATATCAAAATAATCCCAATAAACGCAAACAATGCTCCTGATCCAATAAATAAGAACTCCTTATTTTTCTTTAAGGAGGAGGATTTAGTCTCTGTTTCTAAGTTAACGTTATTATTTTCCGACTGCTTAATGCTTTTTTTAGCGCGTCTTGACAGGATAGATAACTTCATCTTTGCCGCTCCGTGACAATTGAATAGTTCCTGCACCAACCCCGTTAGGAATGGGGCGACTCAAAACTTGGTATAAAGTCCCTAGTGAGTACCATGTCTTTTGGGTATTCACAAAAGGAGACTTAGAAGCAGGAACCGTTAATATAATACTATTGACGGCCTGATTATTGCTACCCGGAAACACTATCCCCTTGTCAGCAACGCTTAGACTTAGAGTAAGACCGGGGAAGTAAAGATCTTTTGAAAGATTGATCATCTTAACAGCGTTAATGCTACCCTTTTTCAAATAATACAAATAGTGCTGTGATTTATAATTGGCTACTTGCGTTTTTAAATCGCTTTGTTCAGATTCCACCGAACTATACTGTTGCTTGTAGTGATGAAGCTGGTAACTCAAAAGCATTGTAGCCACAAGCCCTACCGCAAATATCGAACCTCCAGCAATAATAGTGGGAATAAAAATCTTTTCAACTTCGACGCCAAGGAGCTCTTTCTTATATTTATAATAAAGATTTTTATTAAATAAAATCCATTGCCCCAAGCTGGCCGTGTCCAGCTCGTAAACGTTATCTTTTATGTCAGGGAATAGATTTTTGATTTGAGTTAATCGATCCGCTATTTCTTCTTCTTCGGTGTTGGGATAAGCAGAAGCGTCCCACTGCATGTGGGAATAATAAATGATCACGGTATAATCCCCAATATAAGAGATCACCGCGAAATTATTAACATCTTCTACTTTCTTGCTTTTTAAGTAGGAGCGTAATGCCGGGATAATAGGAATTACTGGCATTCCATTATAAAGCGAAGCAACCATTGGGGTCGCAACATACACGCCTTTTTCCATAACGCGATAAGACGGCAATTTCTTGATAACGCCTGTAATATATAGCTTAATCTCTTTCGCGCTTTTCTTTTTGCCCGATACTGGAACTACCGCATCATCAAAACTAGAGATGCGGACAACTACATAGCCGTCACGGGATTCATTAGGATCTGTTACTAATTCCGTAGAATCGCTATGGAAGTCGTAGCGTAATACCAAGGAATCGGTATCACGCACGATGACAAAGTAAATTCCATTGAAGCGCATTTTAGAATTATTATTTTTATTTTCTGCTTCTTTTTTCCCCCGCATAGCGGGGAGTTTCATCTCTGGAATTTTTAACTTCATAGAGATTCCCCGATTAAGGTATTAATATGGGGCGCGGGAATAACCGTTGCCCGCACAAGAATAACCAATTGTTCGCGCTTGCCCGCTACTGCTACGCCCTTGAACAGGTAGCCGAGAGCGGGAATTTGCGATAATAGCGGCGTCCCGTTACTGTCACTGGTAGCCGACTTCTCAATCAGACCCGCCAATATCAGCGTTTTATTACTTGGCATCAAAGTCTGCAAGTAGGTCTGACGTAGCTGCTGAATTGGCCCGCTCAGATTGGTGCCATTAATATTAAAGTCTTGAAACCCGGCGATATTGGAAATCGAGGGCTGAATCTTAATATTGACCCAGTTATTGTTTAACACGTCCGGGATAAAGGACATAGAAAGTCCATTTAATATTTCGCTAAGCTGAGCCCCGGTTGAGGTGACTGCTGAAGCGCCGCCCTGAACATTACTTTGTACTGAACCTACATAAGGTTCATTGGTCCCCGAAGAAATGGTAGCCGGAGTTTCATTGTTGGCTACAATCATCGGTTCAGATATTACTCGGACATTTCCTACCGTGCGAATCGCCTGAATAATAGTGGAAATCGTGCTTCCAGAGTAGTCAAGCTGGTTGCTGTAGTTTCCAGCATTAACTGTTCCTCCCGCGCCGCTGCCGTTCGTTACCGAGCTATTCGTTACTTCATCACCGCCCAGACCATTCAGAGCGAGCGAAGAAGTGCCGCTAGTTGCCAAGGAAATGATCTTGTTCCAGTTAACGGCGGTCTGCTCATTATTATTAAGCGTGACTTCCAAAATTGCTGTGTGAATTTGCACTCGCTGGTTGGCGATGGTGGAATAATTCTTGATAAAAGACGTCGCCTTAGCTAACTGGTTTCCGTTGCCTGTTACAGCCAGAATACCTGTGGCAGCATTGAATGACACCACTGCGCCGGGACCAGCGATCTTCTCTACATCAGAAATGAAGTGGTTGGCATGTTCTTTCGAACTCTTTCCGGTAACCGTGAAAGAGGAGGTAATTCCAGAACCGCCGCTAGATCCGCCGCTAGATCCGCCGCCACCGCCACCGCCACCGCCGCTAGAACCACCACTAGAACCTCCGGCTCCAGAGGTAGATCCGCCTTCGCTATAAGAGCTTTTGCCGGGATGGAATAGCGAGGTACTAATGTGATAGAAATAGGTCGCATGGGTACAAATTGTAAACTGCTTTTCATGCTTATTAACTACTACCGCATATCCTCCCGCTGCTACCGCGCTCATTAAAGCGTTTTGGAAAGAAGTATTATTCAAATAGAGAGTGATGGGAGTATTAGGAGATGTTCCGTTAGCGAACATCAAGCTATAGCCGTACTTTTTCGCTAGCGATTCCAATACTGGGCCAATAGGCGCATTATCCACATTGAGAGAGACCTTCTTTTCGGTCTTGTGATAGCGCACATATTTCTGTGCTATATAGGGTTTCCCCAAAACAAGCTCTGCTCCGGCCACGCTATGGTATGCTGAAGCTTTTATTTTATTCTGTTCTACTTGCACATGATGCAAGTCGGGAGTAGCGCAACCAGCCAAGGAGAGTACTCCCAGAACAGAGGTGACCAAAGTTTTCTTGCTAAACATAAATAACTCCATTCAAATAGTAATTACAGTCCGTTCGGCTCGGAGTTGGGGAAGGTCACAACAACCGCGTTATTGTCCGGATAGATTTTGATATCAAAACCAGTATCCTTGCCCACCTTGTTAAGAACAGAAAGCAATGAGCTTCCCGTAATTTGGACCGGCATCAAGAACTTCGTATTGACTGAAGAGTCGAAACGATAATTCCATTTGCCATTTTTGCTCAGAAACACGCGCAACGCATGGCTTAAAGACTCTCCCTTTTTTGCAGAGAATACAAAATAACTATTCTTCTTGACTTCTTCCACCGTCGAATTAAATTTCGGAGGATTGATATGCTCTAATCCCTGATTATGTGCCATCACCTTAGAATTTCGCTCCATCTCATAAATGGTACGCTTGTTCCAGTCAATGACTCCGCAAAGATAATTATTGCGATTTATTTCTCTCAAGGTAATGTTCCACGGAGCCGGGGCTACCTTGCCTACACCCATGGCCGGGTTAATTCCCGAACTGAGTTCGACCTTGAAAGTCTCAGGCACAACCTTATCTAGAGCCTTGCTCAGAGTCCAACTATAATGGGGGCGCATTATAGTATGAATAATTTCCTGCTTGGGTGACCCGATATTGACAATTGGGCTGGTGCAACTGAAATTACTGAATTCTGCTGGAAGTGAAGATTTTTCTAATTCGCCAGCTTTTGCCGCCTCTGTAGCTAACAACGTGGGCTTTGAAGCTGAAAGAGGTATTGTTACTGTTTTGGTTGCTAAACTTGAGATCGCGGTAGGCTCGTCCATCTTGGTATGATTGGCTTTAATAGCAGCGCTTGCCAGATTAGTTGATTTATTAGCCGGAGCAACAGGATTTGCAACGGTGACATTTTCTTCTTTATTCATTGCTGCCGAAGGAACAGAAGAGCTTCCGCGCCCTTCATTGGCTATCCGCACTGTTCCTGCGCTGGTATAAAATACCGTGGTATTTCCATAATAAGGCACCACAATGTAGGGGTGCTCAACGTCAAACTTGGTAGTCTCTAGACTGCCTTCAGTGCTGGTTCTAACTCGAAATACCTTAACCTTAGCGGGAAACTGGACATAAAGATTGTTTTCGCTCGAAAATACGGTGATAGGATACGCCTGAGTGTTTGCTCCGTATACCCTATAATTAAAATCATAGGGGGCGTTAGGATTTGCTACCGCCATTTCTGGTGCAATCAGAGCACTCCCCAAAGTCAGGGCCAGAGCAGACATAACAACATACCGACGATTAAGAATTTTCTTCATGGAACAAATCCTCACTGGTGAATAGATACAATTACCGCGTTCTTGTGGCAATTTGTGTTCATGCCGTTAAATTTTGCCTGTACCGAATGGTAAGTATTAAGTATATACGCGGTAGTTGCTAAGCCCCGCTGAATATATTCTTGATAATTATTTCCGGGAACACAAGCAGTAACCAATACCTTACCTTGAAGAGGGATCATGTTTAGATCGCTAGACTGGGCAAGCTTAATGGCGGCGCTCTGAGGCGGGAAGTTGATGACATAAGATTGTTTTGTTGATGATGCTGCCAAACTTTGATTTAAATTTGCAGCATAATTGTTTTCTTTTATTCCTGTTCCTATCTCAGGAATAATAACCGCTTTGTTGTTAAAATGTAATGGCCCATAATTAGTTTGTACACTTACATCGCTACCGACGCCATTGATAACAACATAGCTACCGATACGCAGAAATTTGAGTTTTCTCCCGTTTATCTGGGCCGAAGTAACATTGACTTTTGGGGGGAGAGCGATATAAGTTTTGAGATTGCTAACCACAATTGAAGGGTGATACTCCTTTCCTTGGATGGTTAATCCATTACTATGAAAACCCTTATCGAGGGTTTGATTAGATTTTATTTTCACCACGTTCGGCTGTGCCGGGGCACAACCACAAAGTAACGCTACTACTATAGTTCCGGTTAGGGAAGTTTTCAGATTAATCATTTTTCGAGCCTTCATCACTGTCTCCAAGCATAATAAATCTGATAAATAGAGTTTTTTTTCTATTATAACAGTTTATTATTTTTTATAGTTTTAGAGATATTCAAAACATTTAATAAATAGGGATAGCCATAAGCTGGTATAGCGCTATGGTAATATTCGATTGTTTCTTTCCAGCTTCCCAGTTTTTGGTGCAAGGTATATAACAAGTAACAGGCGGCAGAAATGTTTGTTGCTGGATTGGTGGCATCCCATAAGCTCAGGAAGTACTTATGATGATACTGCCAATCTACCTGCATGGGTCCGATATCTACAAAACTATAATGGTGTAAAATGAAATATTTGGCTGCTTGGTACTCTTGTTCTCGGTTGGCGTAGTAATAACCTACACCCGATACATTTAGAGTCCAGGGCCACGGAAAGAAATATTTTCCTGATTCATTTATGGAGATTGAAATTAAGTACTTAAAAGGGATATTATACTTTTCGGATGCTGCCCTAAAAAGCGCTACATTTTGTTGTGAGTACCAGCTATTTTTTTGAAGATAGCTGGCGTTGATTCCTTGGTAGCGAAGGGGAGGGGTTTTGTACCCCTGCTGCGGCAGAGATTGGTAAGAGGGGCGAGGGGCGGGGTTAGAAAAATTCAGCACCCCGGAACTAAAATTGTTTACTGCTGAGCCAATTAGCAGCATACCATTTCCCTCCCCTGCATATGCTACAGGGGAGAAAATGGCCGCTAAAGTCAGGATAATGCCGCTAGGTTTGAGATCTAACAACATAATTATCCTAAGTTTTTAGTAGTTATAAGCCGGGAAAAGCACGTTCTTGGTGAGGACAATTGTAATCCTTGCCCCCTGCTTTTTGGTGATATTGGGCTGCTGTGACATATAAGGCTCAAGCAATTGCTGTAGCTCTTGACTAATCACCTGCGAACCGGCAGAAAATTCCTGTTGCCCATAATTAGAAGTGCTGGTACTAACGGAATTAGAGTTGCCGCTTACACTGGAAGGCCCGGAAGATATGCCTCCAGCTTGCTGCGTTCCCGCCGCATTAGAAAGACTGGTCAAACCTTGAGAAACAAGGGCTACAAATAAGGCCGAAGATAAACTCGACCAGAAATGATTATGCACCGTTCCTTCGGTTCCGCTAGCTCCACGCGGGCCGTCACTCGTCATCCCCCCTAGATTAATAAATTGACCATCCGGGTAAACTAACTC
>ERZ1669250.418-NODE-418-length-19941-cov-8.566077_pt1 | contig 19941 bp, 22 predicted proteins | sample MGYA00579295_ERZ1669250 | MGnify/ENA primary metagenome ERZ1669250 (study PRJEB41166, sample SAMN08046056) | hot springs metagenome | biome: hot spring; feature: acid hot spring; material: thermophilic sediment; isolation source: thermophilic sediment from acid...
ACCTCTTTCGCTGCTCTATAAGCACCGCTGTACCGAATTGGCAAGTAAGCCAACAGAAAAACACCAGAGACAAACAAGAGTACTGTAATGGCACTCAAAAGTGGGGTGCGCTTTCACAAAGGGAATAACAGATATCCTAGCCATAACTGCATCTCTCCTACTTTGACTGTCGCCGCTGACAGTGACCCCCTACTGGTCGAGTCTACTCTCTCTACTAAAGCGGCTGAGAAAGATTCAGAAGCATGAAGAACCATTGCAAAAATTGCAACGGTTCGATTCAGTGCTTTTACTCCGGCCTAGCGTATCTTATCAACCACTCGCTACCATTACTGACCATGCCTACATGCAAGCGCATGCAAGTCCTACTGGCATTAGAGCACATGACAGACACAAAGCTAAACGATGCAGGTGAACTAGAAGTCCATCCTCCTACACTATTTACTACCAAAGGCTGATTTCTGGGAGCACCCACTGGCCAGCTAGGGGTCATACGATAATAACTACCAGGGCCTACATACTGTCCTGCAAGCCTCCCTGTACCTGTAGTCATATAAGAGCCCAACACCTGCTCTATAGGCATCCGAGCCTGCATTACATCATTATACACAGCTTCTCCAGCATTGGCTCTAGCTGACTGCAAAGCTAAATGATAAGCTGATCGCGCCTGCCAAGATACCGACTCCGAAGACGGGTACGGCATCATGGGACCCTCATAAACACCGCCATTATAACCAGTATTCATTCCCATGGACCCATTATTCATGCCATCCATGCTCTGATTAACCCCATAACAGCCTGACAAAGAAGCGGCTGCCAATAATGCACTTAAAGATAAGAACCAACGATGTCGCATAAATATCCTCCTTGAGTTATATAGGGATGCTATATAAAAAAGCATAAATCAAGTAGACGCCCTAATATCGGCACAACATAAACTTTAGTGCATGCTATCCAAAAGAATCTGAGCGTCACTTCTCTGCTTGCTATTACCATCTTTAATAACTTCATGTAGTAACTCTTCAGCAGAACTGAAGTCATCCATCTCTATGTAAGCCTTTGCCAAGTCTAGTTTAGTACCTACAGAGTCCCAATCTGAAGCATCATCACTCATAACTGCTTCATGAGATACTTCCTCTGCAGACGAATCCATGACACTAGCTTTTTCATCATCAGCCGATGCCACAGAGACATCATCACGATGTGGCTCCATTATGCTACCTAAACTCAAAAAGCCTCCATCCAACAAAGCGTCATTATGAGTATTCTCATGAGATTCCTTTTTTTCCTCAACATTGGAGGGCTTGGGCTCATGAACAGTATCCAACTCCAGTGCATTATGCATATCCAAACCACCATCATGCTCTTTGGCACTAGAACTAAAGTCCCAACCTTGTTTTGAGAACATATCTACCACGGAAGAATCCGATGACTGATCTTTATCTGCCGCATGGGAAGCAGACTCAGCATTAACTCTATCGACACTATTCTTGTGAAGTTGGAATGGATCAGTCTGATGTTCCTGCTCACTATGTACCGTAGAAGAATCCAACTCTTTCTCTGCACTAAAAGCATGAGAACTTACCTGCGAGGACTCGGATGCTACGCTATTCTGAGTACGCTGCGTAGAAGAGCTAGTTGTGTATGGCACTATCTCAGGCAAAAGATCATCATCCTCGAGAGTAGTGGAATCAGAATCTGTATTAAATATGTCCTTGTCACGACGCGTGCTAGTAGGGTCTGGCATTACGTTTTTATTCTGTCTTCTATACAGCCATATAAACAACAATAGCAGGATGAGATTTCCCCCTAAAGGAGCCCATTTCCATACAGAACTAGTATGACTTTCCTTCTGTTTGGATATAATCTGAGATATAATCTGAGAATTCAAAGCATTTTGTTTCTGCACAGAGTTCAGTATAAGGGCCATGTTATTCACTGTCGATGTCAACTCTGCCGTCTCTGCCTGAATAACCTGCAATGAAGCAGATACCGAACCATTCTTTTCTGCAGAAGAAGCAGTAGGAGTTGTGGAAACCGTAGCAGAAATAGATGGACTCTTTACAGAAGTGGTAGGCTTTTGGGAAACCGCGCTGTGCACTGCTGTTGTAGCTGACTTCGTATGAGATACAGACACTTGAGTATGAGGTACCTTGGGAGCACTAGACAGCACCAACTGGGTAGCACGCTGTTTATTATGAATAGGCTTGTGCTGAGCCTGCTCCGAAGATCGGGAAGCAGCTACAGGAGGAGCACTATGCATGCTAACCATACCAGTTACAGAACTATTTTTGGCAGATTGTGAAGACTTACTAGCAGTAGTGGAAGTGGCAGACACTGCAGGAAAAGAAGCTATCCACTGACTGGCTTGTACAGGTGAGTACGCCATGACTTCAGCTGCTGAAGGGATGCGTAAGCGCACATAACTCTTCATAAGATTGGGATTGCCATCTATGAACGCCCATGGATTAGCATGCACTATGGCCATCATGATCTGGTCTATGGTATAATGAGCGTCTCTAGCTATACTGGATACAATCCCAAAAAGAGTACTACCGGGCTCAACTGGACCATAGCTCTGAACAGCAGCCCAACCAGACGTATTATGCTTATGAACCACATGACGTACTATATGTTTTTGATGGTGAATGACAGGAGAAGGCTCAGAAGATTGATGAGGCAAAATAGTATACTCTCTTACAATTTTACCTCCAGTCCAATTGAACTGTACTAATATGTGTGTAGCAGACGATGGAGCAGGAAGACTACTGGTTACTACAATGGCTGGATGTCTTCCGGTTTCCACTGAAAAGTTCCAGTGGCTAAGCGAAGCAGACTCTTTAAGATGTAACTGACTGAAATCTGTAGAGTCTGCCATCTGCGCACTAGCGCCTTGCAACTTTTTAGAATGTTGAGTGATAATAGGTATAGTTGCACGAAAAGGATGGCCTGGCTGCGAATCGACGGTTAAATTGCCCAGTCCCAAGGCGTACACCATAGGAGAAAAGCAAGCCAAAGCAACAGCTGTTGCAAGTTTCAATTTTCTATTAGGTAGTGCATAATGTATATTCATGAACGCTCCTGTTCGATCACCACGGCAATATAGCACACATAGTGATAGAGTACCACAAAGTTCTATAAAAAATAAAGCATTGGTATAAATGTAGCATCATGGTATAATCATAATAGTGTGTCGAATAATGTCTCATGAGACAGGTATACGAAGCATGATTGCATCACGTACATAAGGAGATACATCTTGACTCGTACAATTAAAGGCGAATCCGCCATGAATTTTTTAAGTCTGATAAGAATATACGAGAATGATCATCTTCACCATGAAACACCTCTGCAAAGTCTCTTCGACATAAATGAAGATGTACGAGAGTGTTTCAATTGGAAAAGGAGCATAGAGGATCTCACTATATACTTGGATGATACCCTACCCATGGACTTTTTCAATACGTGGCGCAATATAATATCTACCATGTCACCAGATGCAGCACAATTACTATACTCCCATTGCTTAGTGCATCCCACTGCATTAAGATCACGACTCTTTTTGTCCGACTATGAGCATGTATTCATGGAAGCTTTGGGCTGGTCACCATTACATGATGAGTTGGTATCAGACTATGAACAGTATTGGGAGTCAGGGCGTTTATCCATACTTCAAGATATGACCACCCTATCTTCTCATAGAAAAGAGCACTTGGAAAGTTTGATAACAGGTCATATATCTATCCAGTATATGCGTACAGGAAAACTCATGTCGCATCCCAAGTTACAAGCTCACTGGAAAGATATAGTCTACGCAGGTGTGCAAACCATGCATAAAAACATAGATCTGTACCCATATCCTAGTGTCATGCAGTATCTACTCACACTGCAGCTACAAGAGCATCAATGGCACGAACTTCTAGAACACATAAAAGACACCAAGACTACCAAAGAATATTTGTCATTCTATGGCATACTACATCTTAACATACCTGAGTGCCGTCTGGACCCGCACCAATTCGATGTACTATGGGAAGTATTCCAACCCAAAGACCCAATCAATCTCATGGGATTATTTGCATCGAACTCAGCAGATGTACTGAAAAAGATACCACTGCCCGATATGGAAAGAGCGTGCTTGGAATGTGTTCATGATATCGAAAAAAACGCTGGAATTAACATTCTACAACTAAGAGGCATGGAGTGTCTATTGAAGTATGCTAACCATGGACTCCAACACACTACTATGCGAGCCATGTGTCTTAGCAGTAATGATACTTTAAGCAACAGCGCTATATCCCAATGCATAGACCATAACGTATGGGACTTGAAAGAGACACAAGAGTGGCTTGAAAAAAGACCACAGCGCTTGCATGAACTGGGACTATACGACTTATGTAAAGACTATTATGCATCACTCTTGGCTTCCAATACTCCTCAAGTAGATGTACAGTTCAGTATATAAAATAAAAAGCAGTGTTCGAAGTATCCAGCATCAACTCGGCTTTCTGCCTCTACTTTCCCGCAGCTGACTAGCCAAGACCACCAGAGGAGTACGTAAAAAGTTATCTGAAAAGTATAACTCAGGAAACCAGCGTGGAAACTCCTGCTTGGCCCACATCTCCCAACGATCTCGAAGGTCCTTCCAAGAACCGGCCTTACTATCAGCTTCCAAGTCGACATGCTCTGGACAACAAGTGGAAAAATCTATCAGACTGGACTCATCCGACACTATATAGCTATCAGGGTCCATGCCCAACACACTCAATATCTCTGCAATCTCGACAGAATACTCTTCAGCCAAGTCTCTATCTGCAAAGGTAATGTGCAAGTCCTTCATGTCATCTACGTCCATGATCGAAACAATATATCCTTCATAAAAAAACGCTAATCTATAATGCGTGTCTATACTAACATAGTATATCATGCTATCATAAAACATGCATGAGGACAACCATCATCCACAGCTCCAAGTAATTATTAATCGGATCTTTCACATACTAGGGTCTGTATGATATCTATTATAGTATGCGCATCAATGATTTTAGTAAGTATATCTATAGTAAAACCAACAAGGAAGCCATGTCTTCGAATATTATGGACAAGATGCATCAAGCACTGTGTCAATTCAAACCTACTCCAGAGGCAATCGAAGCAGGTCTATCAGATACATCAGATAGAATTAGAGCAATATGGGCGTCTAGGCAAGATATCCCATGGACTTGGGAGCAAATCCAACGCGGAATACATGACGTGTCATGGAAAGTGAGAATGGAATGGGCTAGTAAAAGCTACGTTGATGCAGAAACTCTCCAAACAGTAATGCAAAAACTGCATGTAGATCCAAAAAAAGAGATAAGAGAAGCCTGCGTAAAAAACAATAAGTGGATTCCAACCACTGAGCAGATAGAAGTACTCTTCCGAGACCCATCATGGAGAGTGCGTAGAGCTGTAGCTCAAAGAGAAGACTGGCCCATAATGCCTAAGCACATAGAGCGCGGACTAAGAGATAGAGACTATAGGGTACGCATAGCATGGGCTATGAGATCATCTTTTCAGCCTACTAGCCAACAGATATGGAGAGGAATGCTGGACTTGAATGCTCGAGTACGACAAACTTGGGCTACCAAGTCATTCTCACCCAGCGCTCTACAAGTCTGGGTGGGAACTCATGACTGGAACCACAGAGTAGTGGCTCAATGGCTATCCAGAACAGACTGGATGGCTACCCCCAAACAATGGCGCAAAGGAATACGGCGAAGAAAATACAGTATAAGACGATCCACACTCTTAAGGTCTTTCTGGATCGGGCGTAAAGAAGTCACTCCCACCATAGAAGAAATCATGGAAGGCATACAAGATGCACACGATGATATTCGCATGGCATGGGCTTATCGAGACGACTATGTAGCCAACTTAGACATGACCCTGATAGGTGTTCTAGACCGCAATAATTGGGTAAAATGCATATGGGCATCCAGAAAAAACATACACATAAATAGTCATATACTCCACATAGGAGTGCATGACGACTTTGTAGAAGTTAGAGTGCGATGGGCAGAACGAGATGATATTCCTCTCATTCCTGAAATTATAGAACGGGGACTCACCGACGAAAGTGAACGTGTGAGAATAGCATGGTCTTTGAAGGTTCGCAACGAGTACACTCCAGAACAGATGCAAAGAGGCTTACAAGATAAAAGCCCCATAGTGAGAGACATATGGATGCAAAAAAGCATGGAAATGCAAGAAAGTGTAATGGACGATTATGAAGATCAGGTCTATATAGCTATCTAAGAATTATGCAGCGAGCTATGAGTTATTTCAGATTGCATCTGAGATATCCATTTTTTCCACTGACGTTTTTCTGCTAGAGCATTAACATACTCTCTACGCTGTCTAGCAGCTTCATACAACACCACCCCTGAGCATACTCCCAAGCTCATATCCTCTATAAGACCCGCCAAAGGCAACTGAACACAAAATCTAGATTCAGATAGAGCCAAAAAACTCAATCCGCTAGACTCATTACCAAACCAAATGGCCAATTTCTTGAAAGTAGTGAAGTCTGCATTATCTAGATAATGCGAATCCTTACCGTGGGATTTAGGACTAAAAGCTACAGATGTGTATCTGCTGCTTCTCAAAAGCTGAATACAATCTTCAGTAGTAGGAAATACTCTTAAAAAAGACCATCGAAGCGCCGATAATGATGGTGGAACCCACACATGTCTGCTACGCATATCCTCCAATAGCGCAGGAGTATCTGGATGCGATGTTATTATAAAAATCTTTTCTACACCCAAAGCCAAGGCGTTTCTAACAAAAGCTACTACATTGCGTAAATCTTTGGGATGCTCTAATACTGCTATGAAGTTTTTACAAGTCCATTCTTTGGACCTGTGATGGTGATCTCTCAAAAACACATTATCTGTCAATCTGAGACCCACAAATAAAGGCAAGATACATAGAGATGTATATAATCATCCTTATTTATCATACATGATACATATCAAGTATACGTAGATATCGTATAGCTTTCAACACATCGATCATATGCATAATATATCTCAATGAGAAATTATAATCAAGTTCATACTGACCAAGCCTCATGACTACCAGAATAGCCGTCCAACACAACATTCAAGGCTTTCTGATACACGCGAATAGCCAAATCTTTCTCTGGATGGCCATCCACACACTCTCGCATGGCTTTTTCTATGTGGTGTGCATCACGCAGACCTCTATCTACTAAAATATCCAAGCACTTCCATCGAACTTCAGGAAAAGATGACTGTGAACCCAGTATAATAGTATCATCACTCATGAGTGACCCATAACTTTGAAGCCAGAAATGAGCGTTGGGTAACTTCGAGGATGAGATTAAGCTACGCACTTCTTGCTCTACAACAGATACACTTAAACGATCACTTACCCAATGCGGATACTTACCATAAGCATAGGGCACCAAATGTAAACGATGAGGCATGTCCAAGAGGTCCCACAATATATCCTTACTACGATCCGACAAGTCGGCATCGACAGCAGACTGGACTACTACAAAAGTCCAAAGATCGGCATTCTTTTTATCTACTATCTCCTCCATTATGTGCATGGACTCCCTCCAATCTTCCAAGCTCATATGAAAGAGATCAGACACAAAAAACATACGAGGAGCGGATACTACCGTCTTGACGGGAAGTACACTCATTTCTCCTACCAAGTCATGTGCTACCAACTGAGAAGCCATGGCAGGGGACCAATATGACCGCCACTCTCCCTTGGCGTCCTCTACTGATCTCCATGATAAGAACCACTGCATAAACTGTGCATGTGATCTTTGCAGGGCAGATGCAGATACATGCTCCCACATGCAAGTGCGACGCTCCAAGCTATCCGCCCACTCTTGCCAAGTATCATGTGATATCTGACTAAGGCGAAGAATCTTTGAGTACGCTTCCTGCTTATGAAAAACATGATGCTCATCAGTTTTTCTAAGCATATCTTCCCAAAAGTCTCCCAGAGTATAAAGCCGCGAGCATACCGAATTCACTATAGAATGGGACTTTGGATACAAAGTATCCAGAATAGAATAAAGTTCCAAACCTATACTAGCATCCACAGACCATATATACTTACTCCAATCATGCATTATACTGTGAGCTACATGACTTAAGGAGTGAGAAGAACTATGCTCTCTCAACACAGTACTGAGCAAGTCTCGAGACATAGAGATGGTACTTTGCGGGTCTTGAACACACTCCATACGAGATATCTCCACTTTACATAGGTACAATACAAAAAACACACAATAATGTAAGCATGCTATCACATAACAATATCATAAAAACTCAAAACACACAACGAAGGTATACATGAAGCGTACAAGAGTGGACTTTTACGAGCGAACGGGTACTATGTATCCTTATGGAAAAACCTGACACTATAAGTCCCGAAGACAGTCTGCAGTGGGTGATACGTGCTCTCAACTTCATACTAAAGAAACCTGCATATCAAGCAAAAATCATTCTAGGAGATTTGAGACAGGAACTTAGAAAAGGACCTATGCTGCACATAGATCACAGCAACATGCTGACCATAGATCAAATTCTTCGAGATTATCGAATGATCGAAGAAGAGGCTATACATATAAAAAGCATCTGGAACCACGCATGGCTAGACTATTCTGCTATAGAGGCCAAGTATGATAGCCTACACATAGATGGCCGATATAAGTATAACGGAATAGAAGAACGTGCCATACTGAATGGACATATAGATGCGAAGGTGGTAGAGAAGTTTAGAAACCATCCAGAGGCACTACAACTCATACACACCGGATGGCAAAGTCCACAAGAGAGATATACATCTGATCTCATGAAAAGCTTTTTAGAGAGATGGGTGTATAAAAATTGCATGAAGGAAGATGGCATAGAAGACCCCAAAGAAGCAGCCACCTACATATCAGCATACTTGAACATGAAAATAAAAAAGCATGACAGTCATATCCAAGCTATGCGGGCTGTGAATCTTTACCATATGGAATTCGAAGACTTTAAAAAAGTGTGCGACGCTTTATCCTTGTACACCGTATCTGAAAAGTCTGAGGCGTACTGCAAAGCACGACTAGACACATCATACTTGAACTGGATATGGGCAATAGAGAATCTAGACTCACAACCCATAACAAGTCCGGCACATCTGTCTGAGTACTCAGACTTCCTAAAGAGTAAAGTGCCTCTGCATAAAGTTATAGAAGCCATAGATGCTCTCCAACACAAAGATACTGGAAATCCAAGACAATCCGCTATTCATATATCATGGTGGATACAAGAGTATGCATCTGAAATACCTAAAGAGTCCATCCTTCAATGCCTACAAGAAGATTACCCTGTTTTAGCAATATCAGCCATGGATATCGCAGAAAAAAGCCATTGGCTGAACGTACAAGTATGTCAAGACCTTTTACAAAAGCCCAGGATACAGAAAAGCCCTATAGTGTATGAAAGAGTCCAGAGTCGGTATGAACAATGCTTGAAAGAGTTATGCGAAGAATCTAGTCAGATATGCATGGAAAACTGCATATAAGTGTTGATTCGAAATAATCGATATTATGATTATGGACAAGTAACGCCACATTGCTATAAGCTATGATGAAATAGTTTAATACATACTCCGAACCAAGCGTGCAAAGTGCAGACACACAAGGAAAAGTGCCCATGCCTGATACTGAGAACCAAGTGCTAAGTCCCAAAGAAAGCAGACTCATTATTAAAGAAGCAGTAGAAGTCTATATGCAGAGCAAAAACGACAAGGTACTGGAAGACTTCTGGAAAGAAAAATATGCTTCTACCTTTCTCACTATAAATAGCAGCAATTTGACGTCTATAGAAAAAGACCTGAGTCTTTTATATGATCCTTATGGAAATTTCAAGGCGTACTTTTTGGCTCCTAACCTGTACATGGAGGCATCATGCTATGAATACTGGAGCCATCAGTATAGCACTGTTAAACCATTGGACCGTACTCTTCTCAGAGATGGCACTACTGGAGCTCATTGGGTAGAGCCAGAAGCTTTAAGTAAGCATATACAGTTAGCTTACCTATCCAATAACCGATTTCCTACCCATAAAGTGTTCAAAAGCATAGGTATACACTGTCTGGCTCGTGTAGTACAGAATAATATGTTTCACGAACTCGGTTGGCATGAAAGAGATACTCAATTGTATCTGCTACATACTTTTTTGCAATCATCCAAAGAAGTATGTGTATACCATAGTAGATTATGCTCTACTATACAGTCTATGCATCTCAGCGAAACTGAGCTGGAAAGGGTCATGCCCATGGGCAGAGAAGAGATACTATTGGGACTCTTGAAACACTGTGAAGCGGAAGATTATACGCTGGATAGCGTAGCGGCTGTGTTGGAGCGCAGGGGAAAAGTACACCTCTTGGAAGTCATGGGATTTCCTCACAATGTAGAAAAGATACTGCAAAGAGTAGATGCGGAGTCCATAGTGAGAAGCTTCTTGGAAGACCATAAAGTAGGGTCATTCATTAAAAGAGAATGGATTAAAATAGCCAAAGACGTACTATCTCCAGAGATTATACTAGAGTTTATAAAGAATGAAGGATCACCTGCTAGAGAAGAAGCCACTAGAATAGCCTTTGAAAGAGGGTTTTTGACTATAGATGTACTCAAGAATATTCTACAGAGTACATCTGTATGGGACCAAGTGTTTAGGCAAGAATATTTAAGTATGTATCAACAACTTATAATGCAATCTACGAATATTGAGGACTTTGAAGAAGAAATATACAGCATATAAGAAAGCATATACGAATGAGCTTAATATGCTTTCTTATGCATAGTCTCTTAAAAGCAGATTAAGGGCTTTAATCTGCTTTTAATTATCGGGGATGCATAAGGTTAGAGTCTTGCTCCTGAGAAGAAACTTCTGGTTTGGGATTAGAAGAAGATCGCAGTGGAGGGATAGACGCCACCTCCATAGAAACAAAGGGATGAGGCACACCAGTAGCTTTAACGAGTTCACTCACTTCTTTACGCTCAGAAGGTGTTAGATCAGAAGATTTCATTATTCCATATGTCTGCTCAAATATCTCTTTGTCCACAACTCCATAGTCGCCAGGACCATAGCACACTAAAACATGCTTTCCTGGCTCTCCTGTAAGTTCACCGTTATCTGCCCAACCCACAGGAACATGCAGCTTACCATCAGGACCTACCATGTCCTGGGTAATCTCCCAAGCCAATACAGGCTTACCCTTGGGAACTGCTGACCCACGAAGAGAACCGTCGACTTCTTCGCTTTGAGTTACATCATACTTATTATAAAATTTTTCAGCTTGTACTGGCCAAGACTCACCTTTTCCTTTGGGGTCTGCATTGGTGCATATAACGTCACCCTTGGAAAAAGGCACGTCACCTTCTAAAGTATGACAAACACCATCAGAATCAGCTATAGCAAAAGTAATACTGCCTTTCTTTTTGGCAACGAATGGCGTGGTGGAAGGAAGCTGAAAGCTCATAGATATCTCCTATTATTGTGTGTTGATTAAGTATATACCTAAAATTGAAGTATAAGTCAAATGGAAATCACGCTACAGTCCATAAAAAGTGGAGTCAGTCTCATGTGACTTAGAATATGCTCACATCACAGTCAATAAAGCATCTACCACTAAGAAGATACCCAGATACTTAGGCCATTCAGATAAACTTGACACTGGTATCTTTTCAACAAATTTGCGCGGGAATCCTTGCCGTTCAGGGCGGGGAGGGATAGCGCCACTATATAGCCATGATACTTCACAAAAGAAGACCATATGGCTATAATGATGGATATGGACGAATTACCCAGCACTCAGTCGTTGTCATGCAAGCTGAAGCTGCTACTGACCCCAGAACAAGCGCAAGCGGTTCGTGACACAGCGATAGCTTATCGACAGGCCCTGAATCACGTATCCACCGTTGCTTTTGCCAACGGAAAGATGTCACAAAGCATGCAACTGCACAAGCTGGTGTACCGGGATGTACGCGAGAGATTCGGGCTGCCTTCCCAAATGGCCTGCAACGTCCCACGGCAAGTAGCATCGGCATACCAAACCCTCTGGGAACGTGCCAAATCCAACGCTACTCATAAAGCGAAAGGCTGGACGAAGCGGCGTTATAAAGGACTCGATAAAGCCCCTAGATTTACCTCCATGACCGTGACCTTGAATCATCGCAGGGACTGGTCTTTCGGCAAGGAACAAACGGTAAGCATAGGTACCTTGCATGGCCGTATCCGGTGCCGATACGAGGGCTGGAATAGGCATCTGGAATGGTTGGCACAACCGCTGGACCACGGCGTTACGCTGGGTGCCGCCAAACTCTGGCAGGACCCTGTATCCAGAATGTGGTACTTACTGGTTTCCATAGAAAAATCATTAGACCCCCAAGCTATGGATAACATAAGCACCATCAAGGGTGTGGACCTGAACCGTAGAAACATTGCAGTGGAGTCTCATACACGAGGTAAATGTCGTTTTTATTCTGGTGGGCACCGAAGGCATATAGCTGAACGTGTAGCCAGTACACGCAGTGCGCTACAAGCTAAAGGCACTCGCGGAGCCAAATCGGTTTTAAGGAAGTTGGCACTGCGAGAAAGACGGCTGAACGCGGATACCGCACACTGCGTGAGTAAAGCCATCGCAGAGCCACACGCGATGGTGGGCTTGGAGTGGCTGAAAGATATCCGCCATCGAACCGAACGTCGACACTCACGGCGGGCTTCGGCCAGACAGCGTAAGTCCAACCGTAAGGTCAGCAGTTGGAATTTTGCGGATATACAAGCAAAGATCGCTTACAAAACGCGGTTATCGGGTGGTGTACCGATCTGGGTGGACGCAGATTATACCAGCCAGGGATGTCCGGTTTGCGGGCATGTCGGACGAGAGAATCGACCCCACCACGGACTGCTGTTTGTGTGCAGTCATTGTGGACATACCCTCCATGCCGATTTAGTGGCGGCAAGAAATATTAGCATGCGAACGCTCCTTATCCGGCAAGACTGGGTAAGGACGGGGCGATTGTCTACCGTCCCTGAAGTGTCAGGTGATGAAGCCAAAGCCGTGCGTCTTTCTAGATACGCGGAACTGCGGTGGAGCCTAGATACAAGCTCCGTCCTTTAGGTCGGAGTAGTTGACAATATAGTGTATAATGTGTATTCTGCCCTGTACAACTCCATGTATTGCTGGCACATAAATACATGCAATACAACATAGAGGGCTTACACATCCATGGGAAAAAGCGATAGAGATGCAGCCCTTTTAGAGAAGTTGAGAGATAAAAACTGGAAAGCCGATGAGCATGCTATGCGTGAAGGCATGAAGCACAAAAACTATAGAGTTCGAGAGTTTTGGGCGTATAGAACCGAGATACAAGCTCCTGCAGACTGTGTAGAAATGGGGCTCAGTGATGCCCATGCAGATGTGAGATTGGCTTGGTCAGAAAGAGATGATTACATACCTACACGTGAACAGGTCATGCGAGGTTTAACTGACCAAGATGAGTCGATAAGACAATCGTGGTCAAACAAAAAGTCCTTTACACCTGATGCAGAGATGATAGACATATGTCTAAATGACCCCATACTTCAGATACGATGGACTTGGGCAGAAAGGACAGACTTTACTCCTACACCACAACAGATAGAAAACGGACTAACAGACGAACATGAATGGGTGAGAGAAGCATGGGCCAGAAGAAAAGACTGGACTCCTACGTCTTTTCAAGTACAAAGAGGTCTAAAAGACCGTTCTGCTGATGTTCGTAAAGCATGGGCAGAAAGAACAGACTTCATACCCACTCCACATCAAGTATTTAAAGGCCTATCGGACGAATACTGGGAAGTGCGTAAAGCGTGGGCAGAAAGACTAGACTACACTCCCACTCCTAGTCAAATAGAAAAAGGATTAACAGATAATGATAAAGATGTAAGAGAAGCTTGGGCGGAAAGAATGGACTGGACTCCAACTCCAGGGCAGGTAGAGAGGGGATTGACCGACTCAATAGCACACGTGAGAGCATCTTGGGCTCGAAGAATGGACTTTACTCCCACTCCAGAGCAGATAGAGATAGGTCTTGCAGATGAAAGTTGGGAAGTGAGACTTATATGGGCACAGCGTACAGATTTTACTCCTACCACTGAACACATGAAAGTGGGTTTGACTGACGATGATGAAGATGTAGTGAAAGCATGGCTCAATCGCAAAGACATAGTATGGACTGCAGAGCAATTGGTAGAAGGGCTACAACATCCAGTAGAAAGAGTAAGACAGGCTTGGGAAAAAGCATTACAGGAAAAAAACGAGACACTCCATTCGGATTCTGAAATATTACCGAGTATTTAACTTATGAGCTGTGCAGTACTACTATGGTGATAACTTATGTGTAATACTGCGTGAATAAGTTATCACACCCAAATATCATAAAAACTAAATATGCCCGTATAAACACGCATCTACCTTTTGGTTGAGAATGCATCGCCAACATTATTGTTTAATGGTCTGTTTCATTTGTTGCCATGCTAAATCTCATTCTTCCATCTAAGTAACGCATCGTATAAGCTCAAACCTTTACATTTCAAAATAAAAATAAATAAAATGGTGAAATTTACAAACAGCATAAGCCAGCCAAACACGGTGGTATAAAAGACAAATAACGCTATCTTACTGTTATACAATGACAGCATTACCAAATCAAAAGATTCCATACCGCCGCCGAGCCCGCTACTCAGATCCTGTTTTGATAGTCCTGCGCCGTTTAAAAAACCAATTACCGGAAACCAATGAATGTAAGGAAGGATGTATATTGCCAACGTCATAAGCGCACCTATTGCCCATGATTTAGAAAGACTTTTTATGTTCGTTCCAATCCTCCCCTGATAATCGCGCTTTATTATCTCGCAACTATTGCTGCTGAAGCCAAAAATTATTAGTAAATTAGGTATAAAGATAGATATAATAACATAAATTAAAGATGCTGCTCCATATAATAAAGCAAAATGCGGGCTGAATGATCCAACACTGAGAACTTTAATTATTGGTACGCAATGAGACAGAAATGATGCGCAATATAAAAAAAAATTACTGGGATTTTCTGGAATCACAAAACCCATTAATGCCATAAATGGAAAAAACGCCGCAACAAGTATACCGCTAGACTTAAGTGCCAGCCTCTGAACTTGTTCAGATCTCAATATATTTATCATTTTGTTCTCAATTTAGGCGCATGGATGATTTTTTTCAATCTCATGAAAATAAAAACAGAATGCAATAAAGCCCCACTAAGATGTTTAACCGCCCAACTAGCCATTCAATATCAGTGTCCTCCCAAAGAGAAAATATTGGCAGCGCCAAATTGACAAAAGTAATGGCCAACCACATTAACGCCACGTGTCAGTTAAATATCCTGTAGCCAGGTGACAATGGGTTCATGCCGCGAATATGCTGCCATATAGTGGCTGCCAAAAATAATCTACGACCATCACTAGAAACAACCATGAAGGTACTAAAATTTGATAATATCCAAAAATATCTATATTTATTAACGGGTTAAAAGACAGACCAGCCGGAAAAAACAAAAAAGCCCCAATTAACAAAGAAAATGCTGCATTAAAAGCAGTAATGTTTATGATATATCGGCTATGTTGCGCTTCTTTCGCGTGATTTATAGACATTCGTCCAGACTCGTTGCTATAAAACCGCCATAAAAATTAAGACACGCATACTATCTAACTCGAAGCCCACTGCTTATGTATTTTAGCACAGGATCTAGGAAAAAGTCAAGTACCCGCCGCTGGCCGGTGCGGATGTCTACCGTGACGGTCATCCCCGCGCTCATTGGATGTTTCGTCCCATCCACCAGCAGCCAGCCCTGCTTGGGCTGCACATGTACCCGGTAATAAGAGGTAAGAGCTACTTGGGCTTGTCGCGCAGATGTCCCGCTCATACCAGAGTATGTAAAAATAGGTCTCAGTGATGAATCTCCCACTATAAGAGTCCTATGGGAAAAAAAGCTGGCCCAGCAACACAACGAACTAATAACAGACACCGATACACTCGTTCCTTTTATGTAATGTTGTGAAAAAAAGTAGTGGACATATGGCAGTGGAGAACACATATACACTATGAGAGCTTACATGAAAAGGAGGAGTATATGAGTGATCTCACACTGTATGGAAGTCGGTTGGACAGACCCATGGCTACTTGGAATGCTTTTATAGCACCTACGTTAAAGCAGATTCAGGAAGCGCTTGGGACTGATATGAATGTAGGTAGTTGCGATGTTATCGAAGGTACTGATGCGTATACCATACATATGCACGTACCCGGTTTCAGTAAAGAGGACGTGGATGTTCAGATAGATAACAATGTGGTCAGAATTAAAGCCACTAGAAAGAGTGAAGAAAGCTCGGAAGGCAGGTACCTGATGCGCGAGATAGTGAAGCAGGATGTGCAGCGTGAGTTTAGATTGGCTAAAGGGGTAGACTCTGAAAAGGTGCAGGCCAAGCTGGAAAACGGCGTGCTAGTGCTGCACCTACCTTTCAGAGAGTCGGATAAGGTGAAGTCTATCGCCATCAACTGATCTTTCGAGTTAACACAGCGGATGTGGTATCACACCATATCCGCTGTTCTACTTATAGTGAGTCTCCTGCACTCTGAAAATTATGATATGCAACTAAGGTTAGACTGGAATTTTCTCTGCTAACCAGAAAGCCGCACCGCCCCAAGCAGAAATCCAAAGCACTGCACCTACAGCACTCCATACAGCAAATCTCATGAATCCCATCTGCGATGCACCTGCCAAGTAACCCTGCAACTGACGTAGAGGAACAATGAAGCGTCCAATCATGACCACAGGTACTCCAAAGCGATGGAAAAACGAGTGCACTCGGTCTACCATGGAAGGCTTGACACCCACATATGGGCCATATTTTAACAAAGCCTTATGTCCATAGCGAGTACCCAACCCATATGCCAGATATCCGCCCAATGTTGCGGCTAACATGGCCAATGGTAAAGCGATCCAGACGGAGAAAACTCCCTTGGCCGAAAGGAAACCTACAGCGACTACCATCGCCTCACCTGGAGCAAAAACTACACCAGCGCTCTCAACGAACAACAACAAGAACATAGCCGATAAACCATATGTTTTCAGAATGGGGCTGGCTATGTGTATGAGATGTGCCAGTGTGCTCAAAAACCAATGTAACATGATTTCCTTTCCTAAGTGCCTTTGTTGCTAAAAACGCCCACAATATCCCCTCGCACACCTACGAAGAAGCGGCGCAGTGTGTACCTCTCTGAGGAACCATCCAAAGATAAAAAATCCTCATTCAGCAGGGACCTGGCTGTAATATCGTTAAGTGCGCTCGCCCAGAATTGGGAGTACTCCCCTACTGGGCTACGAAACCCGGAAACATCCGTGGTGCACTTCTTCGTCTTCAAATAATCGAGCATATCCTGATGAGGGATCTCTTGAAACAATGTGCCACAAATGCTGTCTCCGCCATGCTGAATCTGAGACACCAGAAGAACCACTGGCTTACCTTGTGCGTTTCCACTAAGTACGGGAGTATTAACAGGTACCTGCTGCAGAGATGGAACTTCAGATGGGCGATCCTCATCGATATAACTCAAAAAGAAAGCGCCCCGCATACGAGAATCACTTATCAACACGATCATGCTCACTCTCCTGTAAAAAAATCGATCTGGTCGCAGTCTATGCCCGATAGCGACTTTCTCGTCTCAATCCATCTTACTATAATGTTCACATTATTATGGCATGTATCTATATCTCAAGCCGTATGCATGCCTCACTGTGTAGGACTTGTCGTAATCCTCACAAGAAAGACGAGTGCATATCAGTGATGAAAGTCATGCTTCAATGTGAAAGCATGGAATATTCAGAATCACTATGTAAACCTTCTATGTCGTCTGGGTGAACTTTTTTAATGAGATCGAATAAAGCCTCTACCACCTTAGCGTCAGGGTCGTTAATCCACTGCTTTATCTGCTCGAGAGTTGGGTTTTTTACAAGCCTTAAAGCCTCCTTTCTCACTCTAGCATCAGGATCATGCATCATCTTATCTATTTGTTCCGGGGTAGCCTCATTCAAGGCATGAACTGCTACCGCTCTAACGTCAGAGTCACTATCAAATAGTAATCTGTTTTTCTGATCAAGAGTGAGGTCTATATCACTTCGTCCAGCTATTCCCATGCGCACGAAAGGATTCTCGTCCGATAGACATCTTTCTACCTGCTCAGGCGTCAATGCAACATTTTTATTAGCGATAGTGCAGCACCTCACTGAAAGACTGGGGTCACACAGTAAGTCTTCCACTTGACTGGGTTGTAAACGCACATTAGGGTTTCTCACTATCGCTGCCCTTATGACTTCATATTGACTACTCAAACACTCAGCAATTTGATCCGAAGTGGGCACGAGTCTAGGATCAGCAATCATATCTGATACCGCTTTTTTATTCTTATTAGTAATACCATCTTTTATTGCTTTTTGAATGAGTTCCCTTGCTTTTTCGTCTTTGTGACTAATCGTTCCATCCATAAAAATATCCTTTGGCATGTATGACAGTATACAATATTAGATAAACACTCGTCAAACATACGATACTTCACACTTTAAAGCACATCATACACTATCTTGCGTGAAAAACGTAAGATGCAATATAGATATATGAAGTCAATAAATATTAAAGACCCATTTCTTCTGAAGCTTTGGGATTGTAGTCTTCCTTGCGTACTGCTCTTTCTTGTAATTCCCTTTGAGCTACTTGGTATACTAGCTCAGAAGATAAATTATCTATGAACTTTAAAGAAATTTTTCTGACCGAATGATTGAAGTCATTAATCCATCTTTTTATCTGATCTTCTGTAGGGTCCTCCATCAGTGTGACCAAGGCCAGTCTCACATCATCGCTAGGGTCCGATATCAGCTTATCTTTTTGCTGAAAAGAAAGTTGCTGGTAATACCTATGAACTGTAGATTCACGTACAGATGGGTAAGGACTCGATATGGCTTTGTCTATCTGCTCCAGCGTCAACTGAACACTTTTGTCATCAATAACAAGGTTACCTACAGGGCTGGAAATGAGTTTGTCTACCTGCTCCTTAGTCTATGATGTGTTAGAATTTATGGCTTTGTCTCCTAGTATACTGAAAATTGATGCACTTTTCATAAAAGTTATCCTCTGTAGGTCTGACAATAAAATAAAGTATGTGAATCCAAAGGTACTCAGTAATATAAAATAAAAGTGTGCATTACTTTGAAGCATGCACGCTTAATGATAAAGCACACCAAGTCAATAAAGACTATCTAATTAATATGAGAGAAGCCTACATTATCAGATTGATGAGCGTCTTGTTTACTGCCAGCTTCCGCATTTACTGATCTTTTTCGCATTTCTTCTCTAGCTGCACTAAATATATGATAACGCTCATAATAACGTGCTTTTTCCATGATGTTTACTACTTCTGAGTCTTTCACATACTTACCATAGTTTTCAAAAACAGCTCTTAACACATCACTACTTTCAGTATGTAATAGATTTCGCGCTTGTCTTTTCGTAAAAGTAATATCTGGATTCTTTAATAGTTCTACTAAGACTTGAGGTGACACTAATTCTATCCATCTGTCCAGCTGAGAAGTAGATGGCGAGTAAGGTCTTCTAGCCCATTCTTTTGCTAATTTTATATCGGGGTCATACACACCCCTTTCCATCTGCTCAGAAGTTGGGTTTTTTACTAATTTCGCTGCTGCTGATCTAACTTTAGAATCTTCATCTGCAAGCAACCTTTCAAAAAACACAGGTGTCGATTCATTTACTAATGATAACGATGCCAATCTAACTTCAAGATCAG
>ERZ1669250.419-NODE-419-length-19902-cov-3.208445_pt1 | contig 19902 bp, 20 predicted proteins | sample MGYA00579295_ERZ1669250 | MGnify/ENA primary metagenome ERZ1669250 (study PRJEB41166, sample SAMN08046056) | hot springs metagenome | biome: hot spring; feature: acid hot spring; material: thermophilic sediment; isolation source: thermophilic sediment from acid...
AGACATATATAATAAGTAACATAGGCGGCGACGGGTTATACGGCGGCGAAAACACATATTTCACCTTCAATTTTTCAGTACCTGCTGACACGCCGAGCGGCGTGTATACGCTGGACCTCGTCGCAACGTACCAGACAACCACCACCACTACCAGCGGCGGCGCGTCATACACACAAACGCAGGTAGGAGAATCAGAAATGCCAATAACGGTTTATGTGCATGGCGTTCCAAACGTTACTGCTTCAATAGTGGAAAGCACTCCTGTGTTGCCTGGAGAACAGTCCAGCGGAGAGATAGAATTGCAAAACATAGGTGGCGGGGCAGCTAAAAATATAACAGTGCACATATACAATACAAGCGGAATAGGAATTGTGGGGTCGTCAACATTCAACATAGGGAAACTGCCAAGCACGGCAACAGCGACGCTCCCGTTTGTCTTTCAAGCAAACCAGCACATAGCTAACGGAACTTATGTGTTCCCGTTGCAGATAAGTTATGAATCAAACCTTAACAACACTTACAAGAAGACGCTTGACGGCAGCATAAATGTTGTTGTAAATCAGCCGCAGATAGTTGTTTCGCCGGTTGGCGCGATCCCGCAAACGCTGATGAGCGGATACAATCAGTCGCTTGAATTTGCTATAGAAAACAATGGCTATGGTCCGGCCAAAAATATAAGCGTGAGCTTCTATTCAGGCAACGGCATAAGCATGCTCGGCTCTGTGCACAGCTTTTTCATAGGCACACTGCCGCAAAGCGGCACTGCAACGGAAAGCGTATTCATAGCGGCAAATAACACCTACTCGAACGAGACCGGATTTGTAAGGGCTGAAGTTACTTACTACTCTGCTAACATGGGCAAGGTATATACTGCAAACTTCACGGTCCCGGTTTACCTGCAGCCTTCTGCACAGTTCGAGATAGTAAACGAAAGTTCTGATATAGTTCCTGGAGCAACAGACGTCCCGATAACCTATTTCATAAAGAACACAGGCAACATAGTAGCGGACAATGTGCAAGTGTCGATGCAAAGCATATACCCTATAACCCCGATAGACAGCGACGCTTACTTGGCATCGATAGCACCTGGGAAAACGGAGAGCGTGACGTTTCTCGTCAGCGCTGATTCCAACGGAGTGCCGGGAAGCTATCCAGTAATAGTATATGAAACGTGGAAGCAGCCAAACGGCGCACCAAACCAGGAGTATTCTGGATCAAACAATTACATGATAACGATCAACAGCGGGTCAGGAACAAGCGCAAGCGCCCAATACACATATGAAGCTGTAATAGTAATCGCGGTTGTTGCAATATTTGCATTTGGATTCAGGGTTCGCAGGAGCAGAAAGACAAAGAGGCAGCATGGCTGAAAAGCGCAGAATTGGAGGGAAGACTGCCGCGCAGCCATGCATGTCTTGCCTGCCGGATGGTTGGTTGTTAGATGGTTATCTTAAGGTAGACCCTCACAAAGGCACCAACCAGCATGGTGGCAATCGCGGCGCCTATTGATATTGCCAGCATTTCGGCTATTCTTTTCTTTGCGTTGGAATTGCCAAGCGTCGCTATTATAAATGATACAATTGAAAGCACCACTGAACACAGAAGAACCGCGACAATTATGCCTACAAAACCTGAAAGATGAAACAGGAACGGCGATACAGGAACAAGCGCACCTACAAAATAGAATATACCAGTATAGAATGCTGACTTTGATGGAGAGACCTCGCCTGCGGAGCCGCCTGTGCCTTCTTCTACTATGTTTTGGGACTTCGCCGACAAGTAAGCGCCTGCTGTCATCGAAAGCGTGCCTGAAAGCGCAACTATTATACCACTTATTGAAACAATGGTCGGCGTGGTTGCAAGAATCGCAAGACCGGCGACTGCTGCAAGCACTTCAACTATGCCGTCGTTGAGACCAAACACAATCGAACTTACATGATGAAGGGAACTGCTGAATTGCTCAACTTTTTCAAGCAGCAGGCGCTCGTGCTCGCTCTCGTCTTTTATTACATCGTCGGCTATTGCAAGCCATTTTTTGCTGAGCGCTGTTCTGTGCACCACGCTTCTGTACTCCGCAAGACCAACGGCCTCGTTTCTTTCAAGCAGCTTTACCGTGAAGGCTATGCCAAAAAATTTCCTTATTAGCACGAAAAATATGACGCGAAGCCACAGCAACGACGGCTCTTTTGGCTCGGAGCCCTGTTCTTCTGCGAGCTTGCGCCAAGCGCGCTTATGACCTTCTTCAACCCTCGCAAGCCTAACCAGTATCGCGCGGATATCCCTGTTTTTCTCGCGCCTTGCGAGTGCTGCATATACAACATTGTCGGATACCTCGCCCTTGTAGAATCTCATGGCAAAATCAAGCGCAGACAGCTCACGCATAAAAATCCTTTTTACATAAATAATATATGCTAAATTTATTAAACCCAGCTAAGGAATATTCAGGAAGCTCCTCATACAAGTATGTGGAAAAGCTGATAGACGGCGGAAAAAGGGTGCTCATTGTATCGCCTTACATTGACGAGTATTATGCAAGATACTTGATAAGCAGAGGCATGTCAAGGAGGATTTACGTAATCGCTTCCTCGGTGAGCGAAAATGTCGAGAAGATGCTTTCTGGCGGCCGTCGCTGGCTGAATCCGGTATATGCATTCCTTACGGTTGCAATCCTCGTAACGCTTCTTCTCTATTTTGATGTGCAATATCTGTATGTGCTGCTGCTTGCAGTTATTGCCATTGCGCTTACTGGAGCGATTGCCACATTGATGCACGAAAAAAGAAGCAATATCCGGTTCAAGAGGCCAAGCTCGTTCGTGCACGCAAAGTTGTACATAAGCGAGAAAATGGCTATAGAAGGCTCGGCAAACCTGACATACAAGGGGCTTCACAGCAACGTCGAATATATAAAGATCGTTTACGAAAGGAAGGAGATAGACGAGTTAGAGAAACGCTTTTGGAGCATGTGGAACAGCCTGTAGAGGCAACTTGATTACTCATGTTTTTCCTTCCTGCGCCACGAGGCTTCGAGCGTCGGCGCTTCTATCTTATGCAGCTTGTGGGCAAGAAACGCGCGCAAAGTCTTGTCAACGGAATCAGATCTGACGCGCCATATGTTTATCCTGTGCCTCAGCAAAACCCCAAACGTCATCTCGCCGATGCCGCGAACCAATATGTCAGTGAAGCCCGTTTCGGCGATGCGCTCAGCAGTCTCCACTCCGCGGAACTCCTTTGCCTTGATCTCGTTTTCCTGTATCTCCAAACTCTCAAGCACATTGTGCTTTATGATTGCGGTTGCGAAATAATCTGCAGTTGATATGTTTTTGTTTATTATGTACCTTGCGCTCGAATCGCCAACAAGCTTCAAAGGTATAAACACTTTGAAGTTTTCCCTTGCGGTCGGTTCTATGTGTATCGTGACGCCTTCGAGTTGGGGCACGCTGTTGCGTAATTCGCGCTCTATGTCATCTGCAACCCTGTGAGACTCTTCTATGGTCAATTCAGGCTCCATGCGCAAAACTATCTCGGCAAACATCACAGGACCCGCCCACCGGACTTTCAGAGAAGAAACTTTTGTACCCTTTGCCTTCTTTTCTATCATGGCGGACATCTCACCGGCAAGTCTCTTATCCTTCGGCAGATCCAGAACGCCAAATATGCTGTTTTTTAATATGTCAAGCGATATCACCACAAGCGTTATCAATGCAATGGCCAACGTTGCATAGTATGCTAGTGTGCTGCTGAATAGCGCCGACAGATATAAGCCAAACGCAACTGCGAATCCCTCAAGGGAATCGCCAATGGAATGAACAGCGTCGGACCTTAGTGATGGAGAATTTATCCTGCTGCTAACCTTCAGCTTTATGTAGCCTGCAGCGGCAAGTGGCACTATCGACAGCACTTCCACTATCGCTGAATAGAACAGAAAAACCGGGGGCTGCGAAAATATGCTGCCTGCAATTTCAACCGCCACCATGATTACAAGTATGCTTATCAGGAGAGAGGAAAGGTCTTCTATCTTATACAGGCCGTAAGGGTATTTCTTAGCGAACTTCGACCGCACGAGATATACTACCACAATAACTACAGCACTTATCAGGATGTCTACCAGCATGTGCAATGATTCGACAAGCAGTACGCTGTTTCCGAAAAGTATGTAGCCGCCGAGTCTTATCAGAAATGTGAATATCGAAGCGACAAGCGAAATATATATGAATAGCCTGACCTCGTGCAGCGAACTTTCGTGATCCATTCTTTCAAATCACCATATATTTTTTACCTTCCCAGAAGCAAATATCCTAGGGATGTTCTCCCGGACAAGAAGCACGCTGTCGCCAATTTCCATGCTCAGCGGCTTACTGGCTTCAAGTATTATCGAACCGCTGCCTATCTCGGCGACGCGGGAAATTACATATGAAAATCCCACGGCAACGCCATAGTTCTTGTCTACGTCGATTTCTTCGTTGGCATACTTGCTCTGGTTTAGCTCTATCTCAAACTTTGATGTTTTCGCTATCTTCTTGCTGCAAAGCAAATCCCCCTTTTCTATGTCATCGCTTTCTAGGTTCTTGAGCGCAAGGCCAACGCGCGACATGTATCCTGCCTCTGGCATGTCCACATCCTGCTTTTGTATTGACCTTACCTCTGCAACCGCCCCTGATGAGTGGTAGAGCTTGTCGTGCGTCTTCACTACTCCTTTTGTCACTATGCCCAAAACCACACTTCCAACACCCTTCACGTTGAAAGCTTTGTCTATGTCTATGCGAACATAATCGTTGTTCGGATCTCGCTTATACGCCAGTATGCTTTCCATAAGATTTGCCTTAGAAACGATCTTGTAGCCTATGTTGGCGCCGCCGATGATGCCACTTATGTCATTGTCGTCAGTAAAAAGGACTGGCTTTCCAAGGAGGGAACATGCAATTAATACTTCGCCGAAGATCTTGTCAATCTTTTTTGTGCTTATTACCACTTGCTCTGCGACCAGCAATACTTCTGCAAGTGCGTAAAACTTGTCTGTTATTGATGAGGGCATTATTGCGGTGATTATGTCTTCTCCAACCTTCCTGTTGTAGAAAGTTATGCTGTTGGTTGACCCTCTCTTGCCTATGAATTCTGCGAGATCCGGATCAAACGGCACCGCTATTATATGGTCCATCTTGCATCGCCAGATATTAGATACGCGGTGCTTGCGCATGCGCACAGACCGCACATATCCGCACTATTCATGTTTACGCTTATGCTTATATTTGTTTATTTATTACTAAACATAATATAGATTTATCTATCAGTCTATAAGTGCGTGGTTATGGTCAAGAGAATGGTACAATGAAGGAAGCGTTATAGGAAAGTGCAAAAAGGTGCTTACAAGAAATTTGATATAAGCCCTAAAATTGCAGCTGTAGCCATACTTCTTATTGTCGTTTACGGCATAGCCTATTCGGCAAGATTCCTTGGCGGCCCGTCCTTCTTCGCCGACGACTCGGTATATGTAAATGAGGCGTTTCAAGCAGCGCAGGGCAAGTTTTCGGAAGGCCCGTTCATATTCAGCCTCAGGCTTATGATGATTTACCCCATGGCATTTTTCTTCGTGCTGTTCGGAGTAGGGATGGCGAGCTCGGTATTATGGGATATTTTCGCGTTCCTGGCAACCGCAGTAATAGTGTTCCTTCTTGGCAAGGAGTTATACAGCAGCTATGCAGGCATTATTGCATCGCTGTTGCTCATGTTCTTCCCGTTGGTAGTACGCTTGTCTTCTACCGTAAGCGATGACATCGTAATGATGTTCATCTCGTCCTTCGCCTTTCTGGGGCTGCTTTATTGACAGAAAGGAAGATCTAAATGGTGGTATTTTCTTTCCGGTGCGCTCTTTCTTGCTTCGCCGCTGGTAACGCCGGAGGGGCTGGTGGCTATAATAGTGGTCGCTGTTTACCTTATAGTTGAAATTGCAAGGCGCAGCAAGTGGATAAACAGAAGGGCGCTTTACCTAGTTTACGGCTTTGTTTTTGCAGGGCTTCTGCTAATGCTTGCCAATTATTTCCTGGCGCAGGGCCACAACCCGCTTGTGACGCTTACCGTGACGATAAACTTTTATCATCAGGTTGGTGGACAAAACACAATACCGTCTACGAACAACAATATGAATTTCTACATACAAAATATGTTCTCCTACAATGTAGTCAATGCGATTGCGGGCGATCTCAGGGCAGGAGGCGCAAGCCTGCTTGGCCTGTGGAAACAAGTATATACGGTAAACTACAGCAGAACTGGATTCTATTTTTATGCGATGGTAATAGCCGCAATTTACTTGTTGATAAGACGGGAGAAAGGCTTGTACTACCCGCTTGTGTGGCTTCTTATCGGGTTTCTGTACCTCGAGTTTGGATTCATGGGCCTTTCGTTCAAGCATCCGTGTGAAAACTACTCATACAACATATTGGGATTGGTGTGCTACCTGCCAGCCTACAGGCTTGGCAGATTCCTGCTGTTTCTTGCAGTGCCAACAGTGCTTATACTTGGCATAGGTCTCGCAAAGATGCTTGAGCAGAAAAACAGATACAAAACATATGGATACGCCGCCCTATCGGTCCTGTTTATCCTGTTTATAATCGCCACTTCGGTACCGATAAACATGCTATGGTATAACATACTGTATGCAGAACGCTATGACCAGCTTGCCATCGCCAATTATCTCAACACCCTGCCAAGCAGCACCAAGATATATCTTTCATCCTCATTCCCCGAAGTGCCAATATATATGGGTTACAAAAACGAGAGCAGGTTCATGGTATACGATATGATTAAGGACTGCCATGACATTCCAAACGGATCCTACGTGGTTATACCAAAATACCAAAATTTCAACCTGAACTATACGCCAAACCCGCGGAGATACTGCGGCGGATGGAAGCTGGTGCTGTATCCAACAGTCAATGTAAGCGAGCCTGCATATATATCTTCGGCTGCAAGGCCATTCGAGGCAAAACTGTATTATGTTGCGGACAACGCCATGCCGGGCGCGATGACGAACGTGACAGAAACAGCAAATACCACCGAATTGGTTAACAGCACGTCATTCAATTTCATCAACCTCACCGGGGTGGGTATAATGGAAAACGGCAGCATGCGCAGCTTTGTAACGATAAACAAGGTGAACAATGTCAGCATAAATATCAATAGGACTGCGGCCACGCCAAACGAATATATACAAGTTAATGTTATTTTCAATGGCAATTTTCTGTGGAGCAATCTTGGGGGGAATGCCACGAAATATTACCTTAGCACAAACCCCGTAAGGGTGATAAACGTGCATTATTTCGGTGTCGAACTAAAAAACCAGACAGGCGAACTGCTGACTCAAAACAACGGGCAATTCAACAATTATTTGGAAATCATTGGAGAGCCGCACCAGTATCTCTATGGCAACCCGAACGATACGCTGCTGGTTAGATGGATAGTGGAGCCGTCAAGTCATGCGGTAGGCAAAACGCTAAAGCTATGCGGAGGCTACTTTGCAGCCTTCCCTAACTTTACCAGTGCAAACGTGGGCGGATGGGGCGGACTATTTGACTTTCTTTCGTATTCGCAGAAAACGGTTGAAAACAGCACAGCAATAAACATACTGTCTAACTGCACCGAGCTAAACGTGACATGAATGGTTCTTGCATTCTTCCAAAATATGGTGTGAATACGATTGGCGTCATTGGTTTTTCACGTATATTAGTTAGCTTTTTAAGCTTTTACATTCATATTTATAACTGAGTTATTAAATATCAAAGGTGGATTTTGTGGCTACTGTTTATGAAACCGCGCAGAAGGAGATAATACCTGCAGTTAGGCTGTACATTGCAAAAACGCTGAACGAGCAGTACAAGATGAAACAGGAAAACATAGCAGGTATTTTGGGCGTTGCACAGGCTGCGGTCAGCAAATATCTGGCGGGAAAATATTCCGAAAAGATAAAGAAGACCGAGAACATGCTAAGCAAAGACATACTTAATAGGTACCTCCCGAAGATAGCCGAAGGAAAAAGGGAATATGTAAACGTGTGCATCTGCGAGATGTGCCAGCTTCTAAACTCGTTCAAATGTTCGCTCAACAGCACGGCTTAGAATTTCAGTATGTTTGAAAACGTGGAAGGCCATGGGCATCGAAAAGGTAATTAACGAGCAGGAGAAAGAATATGCGTCAAAATACGGCTTCAATGACAAAATAAAGTATGAGGAGGCAATAAAGGGGCTTTCTGAGGATACTGTAAAGAGAATTTCCAAGCTCAAGGGCGAGCCTGATTGGATGCTCCAAAAAAGACTTGATGCGCTCAGGATATTCCAGGGCAAGCCAATGCCAAAGTGGGGCCCGAATCTTGATGAGATAGCATTTGAAGACATTTATTATTATCTGGATCCGTTAAAGGGCAAGGCGGAAAAATGGGATGACCTTCCAGAGGATATAAGGAGGACGCTGGAGAAGCTCAACGTGCCAAAGAATGAGCAGAAAATGTTTCTTGGAACAGAAGCGCAATACGACTCCAAGGTCGTGTACAACAGCATAAACAAGCAGCTTGAAGAAAAGGGGGTAATATTTATTTCCACGGATGAAGCAGTAAAGAAATATCCGGATCTTGTCAAAAAATACTTTGGAACCGTAATACCAGCCTCGGACAACAAATTCGCTGCGCTGAATACTGCAGTGTGGAGTGGCGGTTCTTTTGTATACGTACCGAAGGGAGTAAAGCTTCAAATGCCGCTGGAAGCATATTTTAGGATAAACGCTGAAAAAGCTGGGCAATTCGAGCGCACGCTGATAATCGCAGAAGAAGGAAGCGAAGTGACATACATGGAAGGGTGCACTGCACCCATATACTCAAGCGCTTCCCTTCATTCCGCGGTAGTGGAGATTATTGCGCACAAGAATGCAAAGGTGACCTATATAACCATTCAGAACTGGTCTAAAAACGTATATAATCTTGTCACTCAGCGCGCCCATGCATACGAAGGCGCCTATGTAAGGTGGATAGACGGAAACATTGGAAGCAAGGTAAACATGAAATACCCAAGCGTATTTCTTAGGGAAAAGGGCGCAAAAGGCGAAATAATATCCGTTGCGGTCGCAGGAAACAACCAGGTTCAGGATTCCGGGGGAAAGGTATATCATCTTGCGCCGGATACATCTTCCAAAATAGTCTCGAAGAGCATATCGTCAGGAAACGGCACGAGCGTTTTCAGAGGGCTGGTGCATGTGGCAAAGGCCGCAATGAGATCGCAATCTGCGGTAAGGTGCGACGCGTTGATACTTGATGACAATGCAAAGGCGGACACATACCCGTATATGGAGATCCTTGCGGACGATGCTACAACAGTGCATGAGGCTACGGTGGGGAAGATAGGCGAGGACCAGCTCTTTTACCTGATGTCTAGGGGCCTTAGCGAGGAGGAAGCGACAACTCTGATAGTTATGGGATTCTTGCAGGAGTTTACCGAAGCATTGCCTGCCGTATATTCCCTAGAGCTGAGGAGGTTGATATCGCTCGACATGTCTAAGGCAGTAGGTTAAGCGGCGGTAATTGCATGAACAACAAAAATGAAAAAATTATAGTGATCAGGGATTTGCCATACGAAGCTAACGAATTATACAGGAGGCATTCCTTCGATCCGAAAATAGAACGATTTATAGACAGCTTCAAGCCCGTTGAAAAAAGGAATGCGCAAATGGAAGCGAAAATAAATGAGTATGTTGAGAAGTTCAAATCTCTTACAGGGATAAGCCCAAATTTAGTGGTATGGAGTGACGGATATTACTGCGATGGTAGCAAAACAGTAAAGGTGGAATATAAGAGGGGCTATGAAGAAGCGGCGCATGCTACGCTGCAGCATGAAGACAAAACCAGCGCTTTCTTAGATATATTTTCAAGTGAGACGATAGAAATAGAGATAACTGGAAATGAAAATTTCGCCGTGCTTGTGATTGAAAATGGACAGCCATTTATAGCGAATTTTCACATAAAAATAGGGGAGGGTGCTTCGGCAAACATATTGGAATGGTTTGGCTCCCTGCCAGGAAACGGTTCTCTTGTGGCGCTGTCAAATTCAGTTGATTTGGCGGCAGAGGCCAAGTGCAATTTAGTTGTGTTCCATAATGAGGGAGACAGCACTACAGTAATAGGCAAAAACAACTTTCTGGCAATGAAAAACGCATTGCTCAAAACATCTTCCATATATACCGGCGGGGAAATGATTAAATTGACAAACACATTTACTGGCATTGGGGAGGGCGCTGAATGCGAGGCTGTGGAGATAGCATTCACATCCAATGAGCAAAGGTTTGATATACTTTCAAACATTGCCGCTGTTGGCAGAAGAACAAAAGCGGTTCTGGAAAGCAAGGCAATAGCGATGGATAATAGCAAATGCATATTAAAGGGCTTTGCATACGTAGATAAGAACGCATTCGATTCAATGTCATATGTATACCAAAGAGGGATCATATTGAACAGCGGGGCAAATATAGATTCGCTGCCCGAGATGAAAATAGAAAACCGTAACGTAAAGGCTTCGCATTCTTCCGCAACTGCGCCTATAGACAAAAATAAATTGTTTTATATGGAATCAAGAGGAATAGGAGAAGCAGATGCCACAAAACTGTTGATAGATGGCTTCCTTGCGGAAAGCATAGCAAAATTAGGTGATATATCATACAAGAAACTTGCACTTGGATTGATAGAAAATAAGTTTTTGCATGGTGCGGACGGTGAAGTTGCGTCTACAACAAAGGACTTATGGCTGAACGAAGGCCAGGGCGATGCAAGAGCCGTAGAAGAAGGTCTTGATAGATTATACAAGTATAAGAGATAGCAGGCGAGTTTATGATACTGAATATAAAAGATTTGCATGTAAGCGCCAACGGCGCAGAAATAATAAAGGGAATCTCGCTTGAGGTAAGAGAGAACGAATTCCATGTGCTCATGGGGCCAAACGGTACAGGAAAGACAACGCTTGCTGAGGTTATAATGGGTTCGCCAAAGTTCAAAGTCACTGGTGGGGACATATTGGTTGATGGCAAGAGCATACTAGGGCTTTCGCCTGAAGCAAGGGCGAAGCTTGGACTTTTTCTACAGTTTCAAAATCCCGTGGAAATCGAAGGGGTAGGATTTGTCAATTTTATGTACGCGGCAAAAAAGGCGCTGCAAAACGGCCAGATTGATGTAGGAGGCTTCATGAAAGAGATTACTGCGATATCGCAGGAATTGCAAATAGACAAGGGTATAGTTGGCAGATCGCTTAATCAGGGCTTCTCTGGTGGAGAAAAAAAGAAGAGTGAGATATTGCAGCTCGCAGCTCTGAAACCAAAGATAGCAATACTTGACGAGCCTGATTCTGGCCTGGATGTTGACGCGATTGGCACCATCGCAAAGGTAATAAACAGGATTTCTGCTGAAAACAAAATGGGCCTGCTTGTGATAACCCATTACAGCAGGATACTTTTGCACATGAAACCGCAATTTGTACATATAATGATAAATGGAAAAATAGTAAAAGAGGGCGGGTCTGAGCTCATAAAATTTGTGGACGAGAAAGGTTATGACCCGTTCTTGAAAAATGGCAGCATGTGAACTGGTGGCCACATGAAAATAGATGTTGAACAGATAAGAAAAGATTTTCCGATACTGAAGAAAAAGATGAATGGCAAGCCCTTAGACTATCTTGATAGCGCTGCAACCGCGCAGAAACCCAGGCAGGTAATAAATGCGGTAACAAGATATTACAAGACATACAATGCAAATATACACAGAGGAATCTACGCGATCTCTGAAAGGGCTACCGAAGAGTATCAGGAATCCAAGGAGATGCTTGCAAAATTCATAAACGGCGGCGATTACAAAAACATAGTTTATGTAAGGAACACCACAGAAGCGATAAACCTTGTTGCACTGACTTGGGGCGAGCAGAACATAAAAGAGGGTGACCACATACTTATAGGCAAGATGGAACACCATAGCAACATCGTGCCATGGCAACTTCTCGCCAGAAAAAAGAAAGCCATACTTGATTATATTGAATTGAAGGATGAAAAATTCATCGATATGGATGACTACAAGGAAAAGCTCACAAACAACCCAAGAAGTGTGTCAATCACCCACGTATCTAACGTTCTAGGCACGATAAATGACATAAGGTATATTACAAGGCTTGCAAAGGAAAACGGAGCAGTGGTGCTTGTAGATGGCGCACAGTCTACGCCACACATGCCCGTCAATGTGGGTGAAATAGGTTGCGACTTCTTCGCACTTTCAGGACACAAGATGCTGGCGCCCGCTGGCATAGGCGCATTATATGGCAGAACGGAGCTGCTAGACGGGATGGAGCCACTTTTTGGAGGCGGAGACATGATAAGAGCAGTATATCTCCAGCACTCGGTGTGGAATGACCTACCTTGGAAGTTTGAGGCCGGAACGCAGAACATAGAGGCGGCGATCGGGTTAAAGGCTGCAATAAAATACCTGAATAAAATCGGGATGAACAACGTGCGCGAGCATGAAAAGGAAATTACCGAATACGCGTTGAAGCGGCTAAAGGAGATTGGATATGTGGACGTTTTCGGACCGAATCTTGACGACGGAATGGAAAAGAAGAGCGGGGTAATAGCGTTCAACGTAAAGGGGATACATGCCCATGACGTAGCTGCAGTATTCGATAGCGAGGGCATAGCAATAAGGAGCGGGCACCATTGCGCCATGCCTTTGGTTACCGGATTGCTGCAGGAGGGTGCAGTGCCTCGCATGAGTTTTTACATATACAATAACGAGCAGGACGTTGACAGGGCGATTGATGCAATAGAAAAAGCGCACAGGATGTTTAGCAGATCCTAGGCTTGGCCTGCTGCCTTCAGCTTCTCCTCTATCAGTTCCTTCAGCACGAGCGCATCATTGTGCTCCGTGTCGCGCGCCGCATATATGAGCGTCACGTCGGTGCTTTTCACCATTAGCAGAAGATCGCCGAACGCCTTGTTGCCTTCAAGCTCCTTCCTGTATTTCGCCTTGAACTGCTCCCATTTTGACGGATCGTGCGAGAACCATTTCCTGAGCTCGTTGCTTGGAGCTACGTCCTTCATCCACAGGTCTATGTTCGCAGTACCCTTCTTAACGCCCCTAGGCCAGAGCCTGTCAATAAGAATACGCTTGCCATCGGTTATCTCAGGTTTGTCGTATATTCTCTTTATGCCCAGCAGCATTCGACCACATACTTAATTCATATTAAACGCTTAAAAAGATTTCTGATTTTTTAAGTTGAGACTGGGCATTTTTCTCGGCGGTTTAAACAAGAGGAAAGGGATAAATAGCAATAGAGACAAAAAAATACTTAGGCAAGACGAGTGTGAGCATGAAAGTAGAAGACCTCAGGGGCAAGGTGCCGGAAGAATTCATAGAATCCGCAATAAAGCGTGGCATCACAGAACTTACCCCTCCGCAGGAGGCGGCATTCAAGGCTGGCGTGCTTGACGGCAAAAACGTACTAGTGGCTTCGCCAACCGCCAGCGGAAAGACATTGATAGCAGAGATGGCGATGGTTAAAACGGTACTTTGGAACTTCAAAAAGGCGATTTATGTTGCACCGATGCGCGCGCTTGTCAGCGAAAAGTATGAAGAATTCAAAAGTTCATATCCCTATCTGAAAATAGCGATGTCCATAGGCGATCTTGACTCGTTAGACCCTTGGCTTTCGAAATATGACATAGTGTTCGTCTCGACAGAAAAGCTTGACAGTCTTATAAGGCACGGAATCAACTGGCTTGATTCTGTCGGCTGCATGTTGTTCGATGAAATACACATGCTTGACGATCCCAGCAGGGGCCCGACCTTAGAGATACTGATGACAAAGCTCAAGAGGATGGTGAAGGGTGCGCAAATGATCGCACTAAGCGCCACGATAGGGAACCCTGACGAAATTGCCGAATGGCTTGACGCCAAGAAGGTGGTGAGCGACTACAGGCCGATAAAGCTTAGAAAAGGCGTCGTGTTCAAAGGCAACGTGCACTACTTAGAAGGAAAGGAAAAATTGATGGGAGACAGCGGGAATGACGAAATTGCAGTTGTGGAAGACGTGTTGAACCGGAAGAAGCAGCTGCTCATGTTTTATTCCACAAAAAGAAATGCAGAGGCTGCTGCCGAAAAGCTGAAGGGTGTAGTTGACGACAGCCTAAGCGGCGAAGAACGCGAAAAACTGAAGGAGGTGAGCAAGTCCATACTCGGCGCGCTGAGCAAGCCCACTTCGCAATGCGAAAAGCTGGCAAATTGCGTAATGCAGGGAGTTGCATTCCACCATAGCGGGCTCGTGAATGCGCAGAGGAAGGCTGTGGAAGACGCATTCAGAAGCAATCTCATAAAGGTTGTGTGCTCGACTACCACGCTGGGGTTTGGCGTCAATCTTCCAGCGCACACGGTGGTGGTGCGGGACACAAACAGGTATGATGAAGGCTATGGGGTAAAGAAACTCAGCAACAATGAGGTGACGCAGCTTTTCGGGAGGGCAGGAAGGCCTAAATATGACAGCGAGGGAAGGGCGCTGCTGCTCGCCAAATCGGAGGATGAAATACTTGAGATGTACAGCAGATACATAGATGGGAGGCTCGAGCCGATAAACTCCAACCTCGGCATACTGAGCGTGCTGAGAAGCCATATACTCGCATTCATAGCGTCTGATTTCCTGAGGAACAAGGATGCAATTGTAAATTTCTTCGCCGATACGTTCTATGGCTACCAGTATTCAGACATAAGCGGGATAGAGGATATAATAGAGCAGATACTCAAAGAGTTGTCACGGTGGGGTTTTGTAGTAGATGAGGGCAGGACGCTGAAGGCAACAAGAATCGGAAAGCGCGTAAGCGAACTTTACATAGATCCGTTGTCTGCGGAATGGATTATTGAATCGCTGCGCAAGGCGAGGGATAGCATAGGCAACCTCTTCGTAATAACGAATACGGTGGAGATGCGACCATATGTGAAGGTAACTAAGAAGGCCGACGAGCTTTTTTACGAATACGCCAACCTGCTTGAGGACAATGAGGCGGAGAAAAAATTCGAATACGATTTTTACGGCTACTACGACCCACTCAAGCCTTTCAGTACTGCATTGATGCTCAACGACTGGATAAGCGAGAAAAGCGAATATGAGATAACAAACACATACTCGACAACTCCTGGCGCATTGTACGCGAAGATAACAAACGCGGACTGGCTTCTTTATGCTGCGGCAGAACTCTCGAAGATAATTGGCGCCAACCATATACCCTTTGTAATGCTCAGGGCACGGGTGAGATATGGAATCAGAGAGGAGCTGCTTGACCTCATTCAGCTTGAGCAGGTGGGAAGGGTAAGGGCAAGGCTATTGTACAACAACGGAATAAAAAGAGTAAGTGATTTGAGAAGGAAGGAATCGTGGCCAATGGTTGAGCACTTGCTCGGAAAGGAAATTGCAAGGAAGATAGAAGAGCAGGTGTCATCAGAGCTGCAATAGCCAGCGCAATTAGACCACGTGCCTTGCTGCCTGCTTCTGTTGAATGATCATGGGTGCGCGTATTGCATCGCGCAGAAGACTCTTCACCTTTAGATCTATTTCTTTTATCACTTCTTCATGGCCTTCTGATACATTATACGGCATTATCCATATTTCCCCGCCGTTTTCTCCGAATTCCTCGCTGCGATATTTTTTGTACTTCTGCATCCTCGCCACTTGCTCTGTCATTTTGTCGAATATGAGAACCAGGTAATTCTCTCTTGCACATTCTGACGAAAGGAACAGCATGTAACGGTCTACATATTTTACGTCTATATACCTTGATGTGTGAGTCTCAAAAGAAACGCGCCGCAGATCTTTGCCCACCTTTATCCACATGTCGGTTACGAAATCCGGCTTCATGTAATAACTTCCTGCGCCCGCTGGTATAGTAAAAGTCATCGATTCATGCTCGAAGTTCACGCCGTTTGAAAGCAGTATTTCGGCGAACATACCTTCGAATTTGCTGTCGAGGATTTTTCCGCCAACAACAACCTTCTCGATGGTTTTTCCTCCACTTAAGACTTCGACAGTCTCCATGTCCCCAATTAAGTTTCTGCAGCATTTATTTTAAAAATTATCTTTTGCTGCAAGCACAGAAATATATAGAGAGGTTATATTATACTCTATAGACGCATAAGGAAAGTATTTTAAAAATATCCGAACAATAAACTATTAGAATCGCTAATGGCGACCGGTGAGACCTATGGGATTGTTTGATAAATTAGGGCAGGCATTTGGAGTGTCAAAGGAAATTAGTATAGAGGACTACATGAATTCGGAGGAGATGGAAAACGTGGACATAATGAATGAGCCAGCCGACATGTATGTGAAGCCAGTGTCAATTGTCGGCGAAGAGGACTTGAGCCTCATAGAAGACGAGCTCAACAAGAAGAACATCATACTAATGAACATGGATGAAATAAACAAGAGGCCCAACACGAGGAACAGCATGGTATCGCAGCTCAAGGATTATGTCAACAAGATAAATGGAGACATAGCAATGATAGACGAGACAAGGATACTCGTTACGCCTGCCAAGGTGAAGATAATAAAGAAGAAGAGAGGGCAGAGCAAATAATCCGGGCGCCTTTTTTATTTTTCCTGTTTTTTGCTTATTCTGTTTCTTTTCAGCGCAAGCCTTGCTTCGCTAGAGCATGCATCCTAGCTACTGCTTTATTGCCGTTATCAGCGCCCTGACTTCGCTCCTAGTCGGGTTGTACTGCCTTACCATGCGCTCGAATGTGAGGCTGACCCTTTTGCGCTTTCTCACATGCTTTCCGTCAAGCAGCTTGTTGAAAAACATGAAAAGAGCCCTCATGTCATCGTCGCTTGCGCGGCTCGATAGCATGCTCCCGTATTGCATCTTGTATGAAGAGTTGGTAAACAGGTAAAGTATTATTGCCAGCGCATGGGTTGTATTCAGGATTGGATATGCTGCATCTGTTGGTATGTATGCCACTATGTCGCATTTTTCCAGCTCTTCTTTCGTGAGCCCGATGTCATCTCGCCCAATCACAATGCCAATCTTTTTCCCCTTAGCACTGCTTAAGGCCTTGCGCACCGCGTCTTCAGCAAGCATTACGTTGCGAAATTCCATCCTTCCCTTTTTCCAGTTACCGGTAGTGCCAACGATTATGCGGCAGTCACTGATTGCGCTGTCGAAGCTTTTTGCTATCTTCGGCTTGTCCACGATGCTCCTTGCATGCTTCGCATACCTTATCGCCGTCTCTCCGTCAATCTTCGCTCTGGGATTCACAAAACATATGCTGTCTATTCCGAAATTCTTTGCAACTCTCGCTGCATACCCAACGTTTATCTGGTACTTCGGTTCAACGAATATCAGCTTGAATTGCGCCTGCATAGCTTGCATGTTTACACCAACACTAATACCTGCGCTTCATACCATGTATAACAGCACAGGAAGGAGATTGACAAGCATGTGCGCGAGCAGCGATGGATAGAGCGATTTTGTCCTCTTGAATATGTATCCCGCTATTGCCGCAAAGATAAATGCTGCTATTACCTCGATGCCGTACGTTGAATTGTATCCATAGTGAAGTATTGCAAAAATGAAGGCGCTTAGCCATATTCCGATTCTGGGAACCATAAAGCCCCTGAACAGGATCTCCTCATCTAGAGGCGCTACCACGACCGCAAAAATGCCAAACCACAGCGGCGCGCTGCTGAGCAGGGTGCTTACGCCTGTGTTTATGCTTATGTGCATAGCCGAGCTTATCAGCGATACCAATATTTCTATCAGGAATACTATCAGAAACAGCATCAGGCCGATAGCAAGCATTCTGGAAGAAAAATGCTTTTTGCTCAAGCCCAACTGGTCAACTATGTCGCCAAGGCTGTGACCTTTGAACAAAAGGTATGCAAAAACTGAAGTTGGGAAAAGCAGCGAGAATGTGGCTGATGAAAGGTATAGCGACATCGGATTAGAAAAAGGTATGGTAAACGAGTAGATGAAAAGCACAAGCACAAGATAAAATAAAAAGTAGAATACTGCCTTTGCCTTGCCGCTACTTGCTTGCTGCTTTTTATTTCTTCTTGTCCGGTTTTGCAACATTATCACTTCCCTTGCTCGCTTTCCATTCAGTGTAACCGCACTTGCCGCAGGTAAACCTGTCAGCATGCTCTGCCATCCTTGAGCCGCATTTTGGGCACATGTGCCCCGGCTTGTATGGTTTGAACTTTTTCTCCTTCTTCTGTTCGCCAGCCATCATATCACTAGTTGTCAAGTATAAACAAATCGCGCGCTAAGGCCTTGCCTACTGCCCTTCAGGAGCCTTGCCCGCATTTTCGGCGCCGCCCGCTGCTTCGCCAGCACCGCCTTCCTGCTGTTTTCCTGCGCCAGCGGACTTGTTGAACCTCTCAATTATGTGCTTGTCCAGCTGGACCATTGCGTCCTTGTCCTTGTAAGAATGCAGAAGCACCTCGCTTGATGTGGAGCCATAGAGCTGCGAAATTTTCACCACTACCGTAGTTTCCGGATTGAGCCCGAATTTCTTGCATGCTTCGGTAAGAACCTCCTTCTTTGAAGGGGTCTTGCCTTCGTACACTGCCACGAAATGCAGCTCCCTCCTGTCAAGCAGCTTGTTTTCAATATCTTTTTTTACCTTGAATTCCATTACGCACCACCCACGATTCTTGTTATGCTGCGCTGCCCCATAGCCTCCATTACTTCTACCTCCGACCCCGGCTTCAGCGTGCCCTTGATGTCTTCAGGGGCTGGAAGCTCGTAAGTCTCATACGTCTCGAGGTCCATGAGCTGCACGGTATCTCCTGTTATGGAAACCACCTGTGCACGCTTTTTCAATATCACCGGAGCTTCAACTTCAGAGCTTGTAGGCTTGAGCAGCGTTCGCTTCTTCCCATCGAACACGCCTATTGCTGTTATCCTAGCCTTTGCAGCGCCGTGCTTGCCTGGAGAGGAAGTCTCTATGTCAACAACCTTGCACGGGAAACCGTCTATCATTATGAACTTCCCGGGCTTTATATCCTTTATTGAGATTATTGTCAAATCTTCTGCCACAAAAACACCAAATATAAATTAGACTTAATAATATTGGCAAGAAAAGGTTTTATACCTTCTCATAACGCTCGAAATTGAAAATAAAAAAATTAAAATTGCAGATGGTGCTGAGAGCGGAGCATATCAGTATATGCTTTCCAGACCCTCAAGCCTTAACGCTTCAGCGGAGCTTGTCTTCTGCTTTACACCAAACTTTGCCTTCACGCCCGTGACTATGCTCATTACCCTTATCTGGTCGCCGAGCTCGGGCAGCAGCCTTGCTCCGAAGATCACGTTCGCGTCAGGTGCGACATCCGCCGTCACTTCTTCGCCTATGCGAGTTGCATCAGATATTGTAAGGCTTGTGCCACCAGACACATGAACCAGTGCACCCTTTGCACCCTCATAGTCAACGGTGAGCAGCGGATGCGTGCGCGCCGCCTTTACGGCCTGCGCTACCTTGTCTTCTCCGGTTCCAGTGCCGATGCTTATCACTGCGGTTCCGGTACCTTCAACTATCGTCCTCAGGTCTGCAAAGTCAAGGTTTATGAGGCTTGGAAGCGTTATCGTGTCCGCTATGCCTTTTACCGCGTTGCCTGTTATATTGTCAGCAAGCTCGAACGCCTTCTCTATCGGAAGGTTTGGCACATACGAAAGCAGCTTGTCGTTTTCTATCACTATCACTGCGTCAGCATACTTGGTCAGTTGTTCTATGCCCCATTCCGCCTTCTGCCTTCTGTTTCTCTCAAGAGAAAATGGATAAGTGACCGTTGCTATTACCGTTGCGCCCTGCTCCTTCGCTATTTGCGCCACCACCGGCGAAGCTCCGGTTCCTGT
>ERZ1669250.420-NODE-420-length-19846-cov-6.053964_pt1 | contig 19846 bp, 17 predicted proteins | sample MGYA00579295_ERZ1669250 | MGnify/ENA primary metagenome ERZ1669250 (study PRJEB41166, sample SAMN08046056) | hot springs metagenome | biome: hot spring; feature: acid hot spring; material: thermophilic sediment; isolation source: thermophilic sediment from acid...
AAGCCGGTGTCGGACTCGCCGAGCAGCTGGGCGATGGTCGCCGCGGTCCAGTCGGCGAAATGCGTCAGGAACGCGTCCTTGGTCATCGCCTCCGGGTACTGCGCAAAGGTGAGGACGGGGCCATCGCGCCCGGCGATCTGCCAGCGCTCATTGCGACCGGCGGCAGCCACCGGCAGATAGGGCAGGGGATCATCGTCGTCGTCGCGGTAGTCGAAGGCGCCACTGGGCCAGCGTCCGTCGGCCCCCTGGTAGAGGTGGTTGAGGGCCTCCACCAGGAGTTCGGCAGAGCGATAGTTGGTGCCGAGGACGTAGTGCCGCGGGGCGGTATGGGCGCGTGCTCGCAGATAGCTGTCGAGGTCGGCCCCGCGAAAGCGATAGATGGATTGCTTGGGGTCGCCGATGAGGAGCATCAGGGTGTCGGGCCAGGGCTCGTGAGGTCGGTAGATGCGCTCGAAAATGGCGTATTGGCGGGCGGAGCTGTCCTGAAACTCGTCGATGAGGATGACGGGAAAACGTTGGCGCAGCGCCTGTGCCAGGGCGGCACCCTGCGGACCGCGCAGGGCTGCCCAGAGTATTCGGCCGAGATCATTGAATTCCAGTTGACGCAGATCCTGCTTTGCTTTGCGGTAGAGCGCGGCGATATCCGCCGCCGCGCGCTCCAATGCCTCCCGATACAGGCGATCGCTGCGCTCCTGCCACTGCACGAGGGCAGCGAGAAAGCGCTGGAACTCTGGGCTGGACGGCAGGATCACCGCATGCTTTTTCCCTCTACAATGGTCTTCCAGAGCGCCGAGTTTACCCAGGGTCTCCATCGCCTCCGGGATGAACTGGTCCTCCTCGGCGCACCAGCGATCCAGGCTGCGCAGCGCGTCCTGAATCTTCGCGGGCGGCAGGCTCCTGCGATCCAGTGGGTAATCTTGGTGGACGGCAAGCGTCTGCAATTCGGCACCGTAGGAGTAACGGAGCGTGTCGGACCACTGCCCTTTAAGTGCGTCGCAGGCGTCCAACAACTCGGCGCCAGCCTCCTCCAGCCAACGATCAAAGGGCGTCTCGGGCACCGGCAGTGGTGGATCCAGCCAGGGCAGTTCGGCGACCTCTCTGCGCAAGGTCTCGGGGTCGGGGATTCGTGCGAGCCACCAGCGGGCAGCGCGGTGCAGAGGATAGATGGCGCGCCGCCAGAAATCCTGCACCGCCTGGATTCTCAGGGGCACGCTGTCGCTCAGGATCTCGGCCTCGGGATCGTGCCCCGTGGACAGGGAATGTTCCCGCAGGACCCGATGGCACCAGCCGTCGATGGTGTGGATGCTGGCCTCGTCCACGGTGTTGAAGGCGTTCTCCAGGCGTGTACGGGCCTGGGCCCGCGCCGCTGGATCGGGATAGTCCCGCAGCAGCCGCTGCAGCACGGGATCCGCGGGGGCGTCCGTCGCTCCCTCGCGCAGGGCGGCGATGGCCTCGTGCAGACGCAAGGCAATGCGTTCGCGCAATTCCTCCGTGGCCGCACGGGTAAAGGTCATTACGAGAATTTCCTCGGGCTGGCGCGCTGGCGTTGCGGGCTCACCGTGGCCAAGGAGCAGACGCAGATAGAGGGTGGCGATGGTATAGGTCTTGCCGGTGCCGGCACTGGCCTCGATGAGGGCGCTGCCCTGCAGGGGCAGGTGGAGCGGGTCGAGGAGCTGGCTCACGCCCCACCCTCCACAAGGTCCAGTGCCCGTTGCAGCAGCTGCGGGCCGGGCAACTCCAGGCCATCCGGCAGTGGCTGAACCCGCGCGAGCCACTGGCAGTAAGGCGCGTAGATCCTGCGCGCGAGATCCAGTGCGGAGAGTCCGGCACCGTTGCGCCAGGCCAGCACCGCCTCGGGATCGGTAAAATGCCGGCGCAGCAGCCAGTGCTGTTGCCAAGCCCCGCCCGGTTCTTGTCCATCGCCTAGGAGGTAGGCGTGGCTGGCGGCGCTGCCGCCGCGCTTTGCGTCCTCCAGCAAGGCCATGGCCCAGTCCAGACTGAGGGGCTGCGGCTCCCTCAGAGCTTCCCCCAGCCAGGTCTGGAGTTGGGCCAGGGTATCGCCGGGCGTTTCGGGCGGTGGTGCGCAGAGCCAGCCGTCCTGACCCAGAAAGAGGCCGAGCACCGCCCCCTCGGACCGATGCGCCTGCAGCATGGTAAGCTCCAGCCACCACGCTAGCAGGCGATCGGCCCGGGCCTTGCCCCGGTAGCGCAGTTTGCTGGTGTGACGACGCAGATGAAAGCCGAGAGCTCTGGAGTTCCAGGGGCGTTCCCGGGGTAGCTCCGCCCGCAGACGATAACCTTCGCCGAGGAGCTCGGCATGCAGCACCGTCGCTTCGGGCCCCATTTCTGCGGCCACCGCCTGCCAGCTGCGCAGCAGCTCTTCCATGAGGCTCAGTACCCGTCGCTCCTGCTGCCGTCCCGCGGCAGCCAGGGGCAGGCGCCCCCGACGCCGCTCGGCCGCCAGAAGGTCCTGCAGTTCCTCGGGGCTGGCCGCCCGCTCCCAGAGCTGCTGCAGAAGCTGCCACTGACCGAGTCCGTCCAGTCCGAAGGCTTCGGTATCGGCCGCCACCGCATCGCGCCAGGGCATCTCCACGCCCAGGCGCAGGGAGTAGAAACTGGCCAGGGCATCGGCCAAGGTATTTTTCAGATCGAGCAGGCCCAACTCCAGCGGCGGGACGGGAGGCGCGGGTGCAGCGAGGTCGTGAGACGGCGTAAGGGTCAGGGGGAACCACTCGCGGGCGAAGGTCAGCGGACCGGCGGGCTCCCCATAGCGAGGACTGAAGGGCTGCAGGGGATCCTCGTGCAGGCGTGCGCGCAGGGCCGCGTCGCCCCAGGTGGCGACGATCTCGCGCTGAAGTTGCAGGATGAGGGCGGAGGGTGTGCGTCGTTCCTGATGGCGAGGGTCGCGCCCGACCCAACTGAGGTAGAGGCAGTCGCGGGCAGAAAGCAGCGCCTCCAGCATGAGATAGCGGTCGTCGTCCCGGCGCGAGCGATCGCCCGCGCGCGCCATGCCGGGCAGAGCCATGAGGTCGAAATCCCGGCGAGGATTGGGACGGGGATAGTCTTCGTCGTTCATGCCCAGCAGGCAGACCATGCGGAAGGGAATGGAGCGCATGGGCATCAAAGTGCAGAAGGTCACCCCGCCGCCCAGAAAGAAAGCGCCATCTCCGGCGGCTTCGAGGCCCTCGAGCCATGCCTCGCGGAAGATCTCCAGCGGTAGGTCCGCGTCCCAGGCGGCCCTCTCCGTCTGCAGCAGCCAGTCCTCCAGAGCCCCCTCCAGCTGTTCCAGTGCTTCGCGGTCCTCGGCGTCGGCGGCCACAAAAAAGTCGGCCAGGAGTTGCCGGGCCCGCTCCACCCAGGCGGCTGGGGTCGTCGCCTGGCTGAGAAGGTTCCGCCAGGATTCCAGTCGCCTCCAAAGCTCGTAGAGCCGACCCAGAAGGACGGCGTCGAGGCTGCCTACCTCGCCACAGGCCTCGAGATCGTCAAAGTGACTGTCACTGCCGTTGGTGTAACCCAGCAGCAGGCTGTGCAGGGCGAAGGCGCCGCTCGTGGTGTCACCGCAGGCGGCAAAACCGAGATCGGCGCGATGCGCCGCCGACAGACCCCAGCGCCAACCGCCCTGCTCCAGCCAGGTGTGGATCTGCGGCAGATCCTCCGAGCTCAGGTCAAAGCGCCGCCGCAGGGCGGCGCAGTCCAGCAGGTCGCGGATCTCGCTTTGCAGGGCGCGGCGCTGCGGCAGCTCCAGCAGCCAGGCCAGGGTCCGGACCAGCGGCGAGCGTTCCTGCGGCGAAAGATCGACGACGTGGAAGGGAATATGCCGGGGATCCTCCCGCCCATAGGCACCGAAAACGGCTGGAATGAGCGGCGCATAGGTAGCGATGTCGGGCACCATGACGACGATGTCTCGTGGGCGCAGACCGGTGTCGGCACGAAGGCGCAGCAGCAGTTCGTCCTGCAGGACCTGAAGTTCGCGCAGCGGGCCATAGCTGCTGTGAAAAACCAGGGAATCGTCGCTCTCAGCCAGGGCCTGAGGAGGATCGCGACGGTCCGTGAGGTCGCGGATGCGGGTCTGCAGTTGCCGCAACAGGGTCCTGCCCGTATCCTCGCTGAAGAAATCCACCCGCTGCAAGCCCCAGAGCGGACCAAGCTCGGTGCTCTCGTCGAAACGATCCAGAAGGCGCATGAAATCCCGCCCCTGACGTCCCCAGGCCGCCAGCAGAGCTGGACCGAATCCCGCCGCGGTTACCGCCCCAGGCTGGCCGTGTCGCTGCCGGCGCAGATCCTCATCGGCACCGGTGACCTCGCTCCAGTGGTAGGGACTGGGATTGGGGATGGCCATGAGCACCTGCAGATGCCGGCCCAGAGCCGCCAGAGCCTCCAGTGTCTGGGCCGGTAGGCTCACGGCACCGAAGAAGATCAGCCGTGGCGGCAGGTCCAGGGAGGCTGGGTCGGCCTCGTGCAGGCGCCGCAGAAAGGCCTGGTGGATCTCCCCGCGGCCGGCAAAGGGCCTGCCCTCACCGGCCATCTCCTGGCAGAGCCACTGCCATAGCTGGGCCTGCCACTGTTGGTCTACCGGTAGATCCTGCAACGCACCGCGCCCGTCGCGCAGGGTCCAGCGTCCTGCGGCCCAGTCTTGCAGCCAGTCGGCACGATAGACCTGATACTGGTCCAGTAGATCGGCCAGCAGACCCGCTAGGCGCCAGCGCCGTTCCAAGGTCGAGGATTCGGCGAGTGTTGCAAAACGCATCGGCGGTCCGCCGGATGCCGCGGTTTCTTGCTCGAGTTTCCGCAAGAGCCGCAGCAGGCGCCAGCGCAGCGCCGCTTTGCTCCAGGCTGTGTCGTCGAGCAAGCCTTGTGGTCCCAGCACGCGCCGGTAACTCTCCCAGAGAAAGCGGGCGGGCAGGGCGACCCGAATTCCGGCACAGATTCCGTCGCCCTCGGCCAGCTGCCACTGCAGCCACTCGCCCACGGCGTTGCTCTGCACCAGAAAGGTGTCCTCCACCAAGGGCGGCAGTGGATTGGCAGCGAGCCATTGGCGTACGGCGCTGAGCAGGTCCTCCAGGCGATCGCCGTGCAGCACCACCACCCCGGGCCGGGAGGGCGTGCTCACCGACACTCCTCCCCGCGACAGCCGAGCAGGGCCCCTTCCTCCATCCAGGAATGGAAAAGGCTGGCGATGCGGCGGTGCTGATCCCCATCCAGAGGGCTGTCGGGAAAGGCCAAGGCCATGGCGGCCGCCACCGTCTCCGATCCTTCGTCGATGGCGCTGATCAAGCGTGCCTCAGCCGGGCCGAGTTGCCGATGGCAGATGCGACCCGCACCGTCGCGATAGCGGAAGAGATAGACGGTCTCGGGCTCCGGCGGTCCTTCCCGGCCTTCGACGCGGTGCACGGCGAAGGGATAGCTGCGCAGGCAGTGCACGGGTGGGAGCAAAGGCCGATCCTGCCAGGACGCGAAGGCTCTGCCGCGCGGCGTGGGACTCCAGGGGGCCAAGGACAGGGCCAGCTCTTCCCACTCCCAATGGGCGAGGGCTGCCAGCCACGGTGGCCCTTTGCTCCCGCGGTCGATGATGTAGCGCAGGAAGGCTTCTGGACACTCGTGAAAAGCGGGGCTGGGGATGTCGCCATGAGCCAGGAAATCCTCTACGAGCACCGGCCAGTCGGACCCCAGGAGCCTTTTGCATTGGGGATAGCAGGCGGCCAGACCCGCTTCGAGGTTGCTCAGCAGAAGCGCGCGGTAGAGGGCGAAGGTGTCGGCCGCCATCCCGGCGGCCATGGCCATGTCGGCGTCCCCCCGACGTAGACCCGTGGCCAGACCACGCAGCCTGGAGTCAAGGGTCATGCGGCGTTGGGACGTGTCGTAGCCGCGAGTTGGCCGAGCTCATCCAGCAGCTGGTCGAGGCCAGGAATCGCGTGGTCCCACTCCAAGAGGATGGGGCGCGGACCCAGCAGCGTCAGGGCCTGGCGCAGGAGTTCGCGTACCGGTGCCGAAACACCGCGATCGTGGGTATCGATGAGTTGACCACTGGGGTGCGGCGCATGCCCGGCCAGGTGCAGATAGACCACCCGCTGCGGCGGCAGCGCCTGCAGGAAGGCCTGGGCGTCATAACCGTGATTGCGGCTGTTGACGTAGAGGTTGTTGATATCCAGAAGGATGAGACAGTCGCTTTCGCGCACGAGCTCGCAGAAGAATTCTGTCTCGCTCATGGTGCTGCTGGCAAAATCCCCATAGTAGGCCGTGTTTTCCAGCAGCAGTCGGCGCTCCAGAATGTCTTGCACCTGCGCGATACGGTCTCGGCAGTGGCACAAGGTTTCGTCGTTGAAGGGGATGGGGAGCAGATCGTGGAGATAGGAATCGTCGCGGCAGAAGGCCAAGTGTTCACTGTAGTATGGACAGCGGTGTTCTTCGAGAAAGCGGGCGATGGCGTCCAGCAAGACGCGATCCAAGGGATCCGGTCCGCCGATGGATAGGGACAGTCCGTGAGCGAAGAGCGGCACCCGCTCGCTCAATTCCCGCAGCGTGTGGGCGGGACGACCACCAAAACGCAACCAGTTCTCAGGAGAAGTCTCCAGAAAATCCAGCGGCAGGGGGTCGCGTGCCGCGAGCTCCGCCAGAAAACTGCGGCGCAGGCCAAGACCCAGGGGAGTGCCGGACGTTGGCAGCGCTGCCATCGCCCTTCAGTGGTCCTGAGGCATGGCCATCTGAGGATGCTTCTCCATATAGCTTTTACCGCAGTTGCCGCCGTGCGCCTTGATGGCTGCCGCACTCACACAATGCCCCTCCGGCGCCATGGTGCGGGAGCAGCCACCCTCGCTCATGGTTTTGGACATGGAGCGGGAGCAGCCGCCCTCCATCCCGTTCTTGCTGCTCTGCATCGTAGTGGAGGCCGACGCCGTAGTCGGCATGGCCACGAGAGTTGCCGCCGGTAGAGCCCCGAGGCCCAGGGCAAAGAGCGAGGCTAAGGGAAGCGAAACTTTTTGATCGGACACGACTATCCTCCTAACATCCCACGACCCGGCGCGACGCCGGGCCCTTGTCCCTCAGGCTTTGCCCGAAGGTCCGCGACTGCCGAAGTAGCCAACGCCCAGGAGTATCACCGCCATCACCAGCTCCTGAATGGCCGGGATCAGCCAGCCGCGCGGCCAGGCATTGAACCAGACCATGGCCAGGGTGATGACCCCAAGCAGCACCATGAAGCCGCCGAGCTTGCCTAGGGCACGGAAGACATTGGCGGCGGTAAGTGCGCCGATGCCCCGATGCAGGCCGAGGCCGCGCAAGCTGCGATCGAGAAACTGTGGGGCTACGAGATAGGTGAAGGCCACAGCGAGAAAGAGCAGGACGCCGATGGCGATGATGACACCGAGGATATCCAACAGGTTGGATGCGGGCATAGGGCATACCTCCGAACCCTACCATAGCGCGCTCCGCTGTCCCTGCCAAGGATCAGTCGGACTCTTCTTCCTTGAAGGCCGCGGGATCCAGGTGGTAGCGCCGCAGCAGGCGATAGAATTCGGTGCGGTTGCGCTGCGCCAGCTGCGCTGCCTGGCTCACATTGCCACGGGTCATGCGCATGATCTGGATGAGGTAGTTCATCTCGAAACGGCCCTTGGCATCGGCCAGAGGCAGCACCTCACCCTCGCGGTCGCGCAGAGCGTGGCGAATGAGGGGGGCGCCGATGCGCGGAGTGGTGGACAGGACGACCGCCTGCTCGATGACATTGGCGAGCTGACGGACGTTGCCGGGCCAGGGAGCCGCCACCAGCAGTTCCATGGCCTCCGGGGCGATGCCGCGGACATCCTTGCGGTTCTTGCTGGCCGTGTCGCGGAGAAAAAACTCGGCGAGCAGTGGAATGTCCTCGGGTCGTTCCGCCAGAGACGGTAGCTCCAGAGTGACCACGCAGAGGCGATAGTAGAGGTCGTCGCGAAAGCGCCGTTCCGCCATTTCCTTTTCCAGGTCGCGGTGGCTTGCGGAGATCACCCGCACGTCCACCGGGATGCTCTCCGTCGCCCCCACCGGACGGATCACCCGCTCCTGCAGGGCGCGCAAGAGCTTCACCTGCAGGGCCAGGGGCATGTCGCCGATCTCGTCCAGAAAGAGGGTGCCGCCATCGGCGGCCTGGAACAGGCCCACGTGATTGCTGGCCGCACCGGTAAAGGCGCCCTTTTTGTGGCCGAAGAGCTCGGATTCCAGCAACTGTTCGGGAAAGGCGCCGCAGTTGACGGCGACGAAGGCCTTGCTCCGGCGCGGACTGGCTTGGTGAATGGCCTGGGCCAGCAGCTCCTTGCCCGTGCCGCTGGCGCCGTGGATGAAGACGCTGGCGTCGGACGCCGCTACCAGGCGAGCCTGATCCAGCACCGCCTGCATGCGTGGGCTGCGGGTGAGGATGCGCTCGAAACCCAGGTCCGAAGTCTTGCGGCTGCCGGTGCTGGCCGCCGTGAGATTGAAGGCGCGATCCACCTGGGCCATCAGATCCTTGCCGTCGAACGGTTTGGTGAGAAAGGCGAAAACCCCCTGGTCGGCGGCGACCAGGGCGTCGGGTATGGAGCCATGGGCGGTGAGGATGATTACCGGCAGCGTCGGGTACTCGCGGCGGATGGCGTCCAGTAGAGCCATGCCGTCCATCTCGTCCATCTTCAGGTCGGTGATGACCAGGCCCGGATGCTCCATGGCCAGCACCGATAGGGCCTCACTGCCATTGGCGGCCGTGAGGATGGCATAGCCCGCGCTTTTCATGCGCAGGGACAGCAGACGCAAGAGGTCTGCGTCGTCATCTACCAACAGGATCTTTCCTTTGTCCATGCGTTTTCAGTTTCCCTGGGGTACGCGGGCGTTCTTTTCAATCTGGACCAGCTCATTGAGTTTCTTGCGCAGCTCGCCCTCGCGCTGCAGCGCCTGGTTGAGGCGGTTCTGCAGGTCGCTTACCTTGGCTTCCAGCTTCTGATAGCCCGGGTCGCCGGCGCGTGCGGCGGCCAGTTGACGGGCCAGGCTGCTGGCCTCGCTCTGGGCCGAACGACAGTCGGCAGTGGCCGGCGTTGCCTTCTCCAGCTCCGCGACCTTGGCCTCGAGAGCGGCGAGACGGCTTGCAGACACCACGACCTCTCCGGGGGCGAGGACCACGCTAGGGGCTTTGGGTTTCTCGTTCGGCATGCTTGCGCAGCCGCTGAGGCTGGTCAGTACCAGTATCAGCGCGAGACTCGGGCGCCATCGGTAAGCGACACCGAAAATGCGCACCGGGACCATCGGAATCGACAATTTCAAGACTTCCCCCATAGCTCGTCACGTATTCTTTGGCAATGGCTAGCCCGAGGCCACTGCCTTCCACTTTTCCTTGGCCGCTGGCACTGCCGCGATACAGGATATCAAAGATTTTCTCGCGCTCCTCCGGCGTCACCCCCGGGCCGGCATCGATGACATCGAGAACGGCATTCCCCTCCTGCGCTTCCAGCTGCAGGCGTATGGTAGTCTCTTGGGGCGAGAACTTCACCGCATTGGACAGCAGATTGTCGCAGATGGTGCGCAGGCGGTCGCGATGACCGGCGACGAGGAGCGGGGCAAGGGCGAGTTCCAGGCGCAGATTCTTGCTGCGCAGCACGGGCTTGTAGCTCTGGATGAGCTCCTCCAGGAGCTGATCCAGGCGAACGTCCTGTTGCATCCCAGCCGCCACCGGTCCTTCGGCGATGCTGAAGCGCAGAAGATCCTCGATGAGCCGCTGCAGGCGCAGGCTGTTATCGCGGACGATGTGGACGATCTCGCGCTGTTCGGGATCCAGCTCGTGGCCCAGGTCCTCCTGCAAGAGCTCGGCACCTTCGCGGATCGCCGTGAGGGGGGTCTTCAACTCGTGGGAGAGCTGGCGCAGGAAGTGGATCTTGGCCGCCTCCAGCTCGCCCAGGCGCTGTCGCAGCCACTCCAGGCGGTCGCCCAGGCTGGCAATGTCGCGCGGGCCGTTGACGCGGATGGGGCTATCCAGATCGCCAGCGCCCAGACCGGTGATGGCGTGGTCCAGACGGCGGATGGGGCGGGTGATGAGGACGATGAAAAAAAGGGCGACGGCGATGGACAGGGGCAGCACCAGCAGCACCTCGAGGATGGTCAGGCGCTTGATGGCCAGAGCCCGGGTGCCGAGCTTGGCCACCTCGGCGCTGATGCCGTCGTTGACGTCGCTCTGCAGCCGCTGCACCTCGCCGTTGGCGCGGCTGAATTCGCTTTCCAGGGCACTGCGGTTGCCCTCCAAGGCGGCGACTGGCAGCAGGCGCCGCGCCTGGCGCAGATGCGCGTTGAGTCGATGCAGACGAGCGAGATCCGTCTGGGTGGGTGCCGCCTTGCGAAAACGGGCGCTGACATCCTGGTATTCCTCATAACTCTGTTGAAACAGCACGAGCAAGGCGGAGTCCTGCAGCACCGTGTATTGCAGCCCGTAGCGTTCCATGGAGCGCACGGCGCTGCTCATACGGTTGGCCGAGTCGCTGAGAGCCACTGCCCGCAGGATGCCTGCCTGGCCCTCCTCGGCGAAATGGGCGATGGCGATGGTGACACTGACGATGACCAGCACCAGGGGGACGATAGCCAGACCGAAGCCCACCACCACCAGACGGGAAATGGAATTGGGGCGCAGATTCATGGCTCCCGACGATGGACGATGCGTCCGTCCCGCAGGGTCAGGCGCACCGCACCGCGCAGTTCCCAGTGGCGATAGGGGTGGTTGTCGCCCACACTCCAGCCATTGGCCGACGCCTCCCAGGGCTGCTCCGGGTCAAACAGGCAGAGGTCCGCGACCGAACCCGGCGCCAGGCTGGGCAGCGGCAGACCCAGGGCGGCCGCCGGCCCGGTGGTGAGACGCTGCACCAATTGGAGCATCGACAGCAGGCCGGCGCGTACCAGATTCAGGGCCAGGGGCAGCAGGTATTCGATGGCCGCAATGCCGAAGGGAGCCGCCGTCATGGTCGAGCCCCGATGATCCGGTCCCCAGGGCTCGTGCTGTGCCGATAATACCGACAGAGTGCCGCGCGCCCGAGCCTGGCGCAAAGCTTCCTGCTGGCGCGCGTCGCGCAGTGGCGGCAGGATCTTGACGTGGGTGTTGAAGGTGCCGATGTCCTGGCTGGTGAGCAGGAGGTGGTGGATGCTGACCCCCGCCGTCACCGCCTGGCCCGCCGCCTGCGCCGCGTCGATCTGTTCCGCAGCCGCTGCACTGCTGAGGGTAGGAAAGTGCACGCGGGCACCGGCCAGGCGAGCGACCTGGAGATCGCGATAGAGACCGATGTCCTCCGCCAGCCGGGGCCGACCGCCGAGGCCGAGACGCAGACTCAGAGGCCCTTCGTCCATCACCCCATCCGCCGCCAGACGAGCATCCTCGGGGTGGAGCAGGACGGTACGGTCAAAGTCCGCAGCGTAGCTCAAGGCGAGGCGCAGAAGCTGGGTATCCTCGATGCTGCGCTGGGCCTGGCCAAAGGCGACGGCACCCGCTTCCAGCAGGGCCGCCATCTCGCTTAGCTCCCGCCCGCGCAGGCCTGGCGTCAGGGCCCCACAGGGCAAGACCCGAATAAGCCCCGCGGCGGCCGCCTCAGCCTGCTGTTCCCGGATCACTCCGGGGGTGTCGGCCACGGGCGAGGTGTCCGGACGCAGGAGCACACTGGTGAAGCCCCCCGCTGCCGCGGCCCGCAGCTCCGAGGCCAGACTGCCGTCGCGCCCGGAGCCTGGGGTGTGCCCCTGAAAGCTGGTTTCGATGAAGCCCGGGCAGAGGCAGCAACCCTGGCCATCGATGACCTCCGTCGGCGTGAAGCCGGCGGGGAGCTCGCCGACGGCCAGGATCCGCCCCCGGTCGATGGCCAGATCGGTTACGGCGTCGAGGCCCGTGCAAGGGTCCAAGAGGCGTGCACCGCGAATGAGGCGGGATTCAGTCTTCATGGCCACCCACTCCCGCCAGGAGGCTCAACACCGCCATGCGCACTGCCAACCCGTGCTCTACCTGGGCAAGAATGACGGATTGCGGTCCGTCCACTACGGCGCTACCGATCTCGACACCGCGATTGATGGGTCCCGGGTGAAGTACCAGGGCGCCGGGCGCGGCCAGGGCCAGACGTTCCGGGGTCAGGCCGAAACGCCGATGGAACTCGTCCAGGCTCGGCAAACGATGGCTCTCCATGCGCTCCCGCTGCAGGCGCAGGGCATAGACGACACTGGCGCCGGGCAGGGCGTCGCGCGGATCGTGGTGGACCTGTACCCCCAGACTGGCGAATTCCGGCGGTACCAGGGTACGCGGCCCCAGTACCCGGATCTCGGGGCAGCCGAGGATCGACAAGGCGTGGATCAGTGCTCGCGCCACCCGAGAGTGCAGCAGATCACCGAGAATGCAGACCACCTGCTGTTCCACCGGCCCCGCCAGGCGTCGGATGGTGAAGACGTCCAAGAGGGCCTGGGTGGGGTGGGCATGCTGACCATCGCCGGCATTGACCACCAGGGCCCGATCGCCCAGATGCCTGGCCAATAGGTGCGCGGCGCCCGCCTCCGGGTGGCGCACGATAAAACCGTCCACCTGCATGGCCATGAGATTGTCTACCGTATCCAGGAGGCTTTCGCCTTTGGTGGCGCTGCTTTGGCTCGCGGCGATGTTGAGCACGTCCGCCGACAGACGCTTGGCCGCCAGCTCAAAAGTGCTGCGGGTGCGGGTACTGTTCTCGAAAAAGAGATTTACCAGGGTGCGTCCGCGCAAGGTCGGTGTCTTCTTGATCGCCCGCTGGGCGATGCCCAGGAAAGACTCGGCCGTATCCAGGATCTGCAGGAGATCGATCTCTCGCAGGCCCTCGATGCTGAGCAGGTGGCGCAGCCGCCCCTGGCGGTCGTACTGCGGATTGCCGTCGCCAAAACGCAGGCCGGTCACGATCCGGACTCCCGCGCTTGCACTTCCAGACGCAGGGGCTCCGGGCCGTTGAGTTTGATCTCGTGGTGGCTGTCCAGGCGCAGTTGCAGGGCCGAAAAATCGGCGGCGATAGGGAGTTCCCGGCTGCAGCGATCCACCAGCACCACCAAGCGGATGCGCCGCGGCCGCCCATAATCGAAGATTTCATTGAGGGCGGCGCGAACGGTGCGGCCGGTATAGAGAACGTCGTCCACCAGAAGGATATCACGATCCTCCACATCGAAGGGCAGCCGCGAGGCACGTACTTCCGGGTGCAGACCGATACGGCTGAAATCGTCGCGGTAAAAGGAGATATCCAGTTCGCCCAGAGGCAGCACGAGGCCCAGACGGTGATGCAGGGCGCGCGCCACCCAGACGCCCCCGGTGAAGATGCCGATCATCGCCGTCGCTGCGGGGTCCACCAGAGGCCGAAGCTGTTCTGCCAGTGTGTTCAGGAGGGCATCGACATCGAAACGGGAGTTCATGGATGACACCTCTCGCTCTGAAAACCGCGCAGGATCTCGCAGGCAGCGAGCGGATCCAGGTCCGCCCGCGTTTGCCGGCGGCCTTGGTGCATTGCACGCTGGCGCGCTTCGGCGGTGACGCTGCTAAGGCTCTCGTCCTGCCAGAGAATGGGCAGGCCGTAGCGCTCCTGCAAGGCCGCGGCAAAGCGCCGGGTCGCGCGGGTGACGGTGGTTTCCGTACCATCGGCGTGGGCGGTGAGGCCAACCACACAGGCTACGGGCGCCCACTCCGCCAGGATCTTCTCCAAGGTCCGCCAATCGGGCCCGCCGGCACCATTGGCCAGGGTGCACAGAGGACGGGGTGCGATGCTCAGATGGGCGAGAATGGCGAGGCCAATGCGCCGGCTGCCGTAGTCGACACCGAGCCAGGGACCGGAGGCGGAGGCTGCGTGGTCTTCAAGCATGTCCCGCGGCGCCGCTGAGCAAGCGCATGTCCACCCCGAGTCCTCGGGCTGCCGCCTGCCAGCGCTCTGCAGGGGGGAGGTCGAAGAGGACACTGAGGTCGATGGGCCCATGCAGCCAGGAATTCTCGCTCAGCTCCTGCTCCAGCTGCCCCTCGCCCCAGCCGGCGTAGCCCAGGGCCAGGAGAAAGTGTTCCGGACCGCGGTGCTCGGCGATGGCCGCGAGAATGTCCGGCGAACTCGTCAAGAAGAGCCCATCGCCCACGGGCATGCTCACCTGCCAGTCACCGGCGCCATCGTGGAGGATGAAACCGTGCTGCGGTTGCACCGGGCCGCCCCAGTAGACGGGTTTCTGGATGGCATCCTCGGGCGGGGTAATGCCCACGGCCTCAAGGGCCTTGGCCAGGGGGATATCCAGTAGACGATTGATGACCAGTCCCATGGCACCTTCCGCGCCGTGCTCGCAGATGACGATGACGCTGCGATCGAACATGCCGTCGTGCAGATTCGGCATGGCGATGAGGAGGTGGTTCTTGAGGGACGAAAAGCTCATGCCTTCATGATACCTGCTTTATCGGTTTTTGACAGGTACACCCAGTGTGCCGAGGCCGTGTCAGGCTCCTCGCTCCAGCCGCTGCCATAGCAGATCCGCCGCATCGATACCGGAAAAACGCTGGATTTCCCGCGCCCCCGTGGGGCTTGTGACGTTGATCTCGGTGAGGTAACCGCCGATCACGTCGAGCCCCACGAAGAGTAGCCCCCGCGCGCGCAACGTGGGGCCGACGCGGGCGCAGATCTCGCGCTCGCGCGCGTCCAGATCGGCCGCCACTGCCCGCGCCCCGGCCACCAGGTTGCCGCGGAAGTCGTCGGCGGCCGGCACCCGCAGCATGGCCGTGGGGATGGGTTCCCCGTCCACCAGCAAGATTCGCTTGTCGCCCTGGCGAATGGCCGGCAGGTAGCGCTGCGCCATGACCGGATGCCGTCCCCACTGGGTGACCGTTTCCAGGATACTGCCGATATTCGGATCGCCCTGACGCAGATAGAAAACCCCCTCACCACCGCGCGCGTTGAGGGGTTTGACGACGATCTCCCGGTGCTCGCCCAAAAAGGCGCGCAAGGCCGGGATATCGCGGCTGATGAGGTGCTCCGGCAGGAACTCCGGAAAGTTCAGGGCGAAGAGTTTCTCATTGGCTTCGCGCAGACTGCGCGGATCGTTCACTACCCAGGTACCAGCGTGGTCCAGCAGATGGCAGGCCAGCAGAAAGTCCAGATCCACTGGTGGATCCTTGCGCATGAGCACCAGATCCAGCTCCGCCAGCGGGCGTTCCACCGCCGGCCCCAGGCGGTAATAGTCGGTACTGCGGTCCCAGACCTCCACCGGCCACAGCCGTCCCCAGGCGCGCCCGTCCCGGGCCCAGAGCTCGGCGAGGGTGAACACCCAAAGGCGGTGCCCTCGCCGCTGCCCCGCCAGCAGCATGGCAAAGGTGCTATCCTTGGCCGGCTGTATGCCCGCGATGGGATCCATGAGCACAGCGGCCTCAAGCATGGTTTTGGGCGCTCCAATCCTGCGCCTCCCGCGCTGCCGCCATGACCGCCAGACGCGCGATGACGCCGTAGGCGTAGTAGCGGTTGACGGGAGCGTCCGGGGGCGAATTGCGACAGGGATTGATTCCGGTCTCGGCGAAGGCCATGGGCTCGAAGTGCGCCCCCGGCGCATTCAGGTTCTCGTCCTCGCCACGTTCGCGGTGGACGCGATAGAAGCCGCCCAGCACCTGCTGCCCCACCAGATAGACCACCGGTTCCGCCACGGCATCCTCGGCGGTGCGCTCGTAGGTATAGACGCCCTCCTGGATGAAGACATCGCTCACCGGCAGACCTTCCTTGCTCTTGGCCATGCGGGTGCGGGCCTTGCGGTTGAGTTCCAGAAATTCCTCTCCCGAGTACGCCGTCATCACGCCCATGCCGTAGGTTCCGGCATCGGCCTTGACGATGACGAAGGGACGCGCCGAGATGCCGTAGTGGGCATAGCGCTCGCGGATGGCGTCCAGCACCGCGTTGACGTTGGCCACCAGGCAGTCGCGACCTTCTGCGCGCAGGAAATCGATGCCCTGACAGCGGCGGAAAATGGGGTCGATGAGCCAAGGGTCGATGTCGATGACCTCGCTCAACTCCTGCGCCAGACGGCGATAGTGGGCAAAGTGCTGGCTCTTGCGCCGTGTCCGCCAGCCGGCCGCCAAAGGCGGCAGAATGGGCTGGGCCAGGCCTTCCAGCAGGGGCGGGGTTCCGGCCGACAAGTCGTTGTTGAGCAGGATCAGTTCTGGTCGAAAATCCCCTGCCTGCAGACGATCTCCCTCCCGCTCCAGGGCTTCCAGCCGCAGGCGTCCGCCCGAGGGCAGCTCCAGTTCCTGGAACTCCCCTTTGAGAGAGCCCACCCGCACGTTCAGGCCCGCCTGCTCCAGAAGTTCCGCCAGACGCGCCACGTTCTCCAGATAGAAGCCGTTGCGGGTATGGTTCTCCGGCAGCAGCAACACCCGTTCCAGCCCCGGGTGGTATTGACTGAGATAGTGCTGCACCGCGCTCACATAAAGGGCGGCATACTCGGGATTGAGATTGTTGAAGCCCGCCGGGAAGAGGTTGGTGTCGATGGGCGCGAGCTTGAAACCGGCATTACGGAGGTCCACGGAGGCATAGAAAGGCGGAGGTGTCTTCTGCCATTGACAGCGAAACCAGCGTTCGATGGCACACTGTTCCGTGATCAGGTGCTGTTCTAGAGAGAGGAGCGCCTCGACCCGATCCGTGGCCAGGCGCGGCGCCGTGCCCAGGACGCCGATCATGCGCTTTGGCTCTTCGCCGAGGCTGGGCGCGGATAATGGCGGGGCCCGGCGCCAGTGTAGACCTGGGTCGGACGGAAGATCCGATTGTCCGCCAGTTGTTCACGCCAGTGTGCCAGCCAGCCCGCAGAACGAGCCATGGCGAAGATGGGGGTGAACAGATCGCTGCGGATCCCCATCTCGTGGTAGAGGATACCGGAGTAGAAATCCACATTGGCGTGGATACCCTTGGGTCCGAGCCGCTCGCTGGCCTGACGTTCCAGCTCCAGGGCCACGTCGAAGAGCTGGCTGTGCCGGAGATTGCCGGCCTCGGCCAGGCGTTGCATCATTTCCTTGAGCAGGACGGCGCGCGGATCCCGGGTCTTGTAGACCCGATGACCGAAGCCCCAGATTTTTTCCTTGCGGGCCAGGCGCTCGTCCAGAAAGCTTCCCACCCGTTCCACCCGGCCGATGCTTTCCAGCATTTCGATGACCTTCTGGTTGGCGCCCCCGTGCAGGGGACCGGCCAGAGTGCCGATGGCTCCGGCGATCACGTGGTAGGGGTTGGTCAGGGTCGATGCCGTCACCAGGACCGAGAAGGTGCTGGCGTTGATGGTGTGCTCGGCGTGGAGAATGAGGCAGGCATCGAGGATGCGGGCGTGCAGCGGGTCCGGCTCGTTTCCCGTCAACATATAGAGAAAATTGGCGGCGTGGCCCAGATCCGCCCGCGGCGGCAGTGGATCGTTGCCATAGCGCATCTGCTCCCACATGGCGACGATGGTCGGGATGCGGGCGATGATGCGCATGGCCATGGCATCCAGGTGCGAGACGTTTTCCCGTTCGCTGTCGGATAGCTCCTGCTGGGGGTAGAACATGCCGAGACTGGCCACGGCACAATGGAGCATGTCCATGGGATGCCCGGTGATGGGCATGAACTTCATGATTTCGCGGACGTTATACTTGACCTGGCGGTGGCTGCGCAGGCCCCGATCGAAACGCTCCAGTACCTCGGCGCTGGGCAGATCACCGTCCAGCAGCAGCAGGGCAACCTCCTCGAAGCTGCTGTGCTCGACCAGTTCGTCGATGGGGTAGCCGCGATAGGAGAGGCGGCCGGCCTGCCCGTCGATTTCAGAGATGCTGGAACGGGTGGCGGGAATGCCCTCGAGACCCGGGGCGACGGATGTTTCGGCCATAACGACTCCTCAACGCAGCCAAAGGCCGGATCATAACCCAGAACGGGCGAGGATGGGGAGACGAGAGCGTCTCCCCGGTAAAGCGATAGGACTCAGGCCGAGAACGAGGAGCCGCAGCCGCAGGTGGTGGTAGCGTTCGGATTCTTGATGACGAACTGCGCCCCTTCCAGGCCTTCGCTGTAGTCGATTTCGGCGCCTACGAGATATTGATAGCTCATGGGGTCCACCAGCAGGGTAACGCCGTGCTGCTCCACTTCCGTATCGCCGTCGTTGACGTTCTCATCGAAGGTGAAACCATACTGAAAACCGGAGCAGCCGCCGCCGGTGACGAAGACCCGCAGCTTGAGATCCGTAGAGCCCTCTTCTTCGATGAGGGATTTGATCTTCTCCGCCGCGTTGGTGGTCAGGGTCATGACGGGCGGCAGCTCGCTGAGATTGGTCATGCTTTCGGTTGCAGTGCTCATGAAAGGGTTCTCCCGCGCGTTAGCGCTCTGATATGCTGATACCCGACTAGTTTGCTCGTCCATGGCCGCCGTCGTCAAGTTTGGTCTTGGTCCAGCCAGAGGTAGCGCGACTCGTCCCGGGATGGTGCCTCCGCCCCGGCAGCGCAGCCGCGGCAGGCGGCACAGGCGCTGGCGCAGGTGGATCCGCCGTGGGCGGCAGTCCCAAGGGCAAAGATCCTGCGTATCTTCCCGCGCTGACGCCAGTGCGCCAAGGCCAGGGCCGTGCTGTCGCTGTCGAGGCCCGTGGCCCGCGCCAGCTCCGCAAGACTTTGCGGTCCGGTGCGCAAGGCATCGCGCACTCGGAAAAGAGGGCTGTTCACGATCCGGGTCCCCGCCCGAGGATGTGGGTCTCGGCCATGGCGATGTGCCCGGGACGTCGCCACCACCACCAGAAGACCAGCACCACCGTCAGGACCATGACCAGCCAGAGCAGCGACTGGGATGGGTGGCGGTCAAAGGTCCCCAGCTGATAGACGCTTCCTGCCAGAAGCCAGGCCAGCGCCAGGCTGTAGACCATGGAGAACCAGGCCCAGCGGCTGCCGAGCTCCCGCCGCAGGGCGGCAAAAGTACTGGCGCAGGGCAGGTAGAGCAGGACAAAGAGCAGGTAGGCAAAGGCCGACAGATCCGTAAAGCCCGCTGCCAGCCCGCGGAGCGTGGCGTGGTCGGCGCCGGCGGCCGCAGCGCTGGCAGCAGTGTCGCCGATGTTGGCAAAGCCCAGGGGATCCGTCAGATTCTTCAGAAATTCTCGCCCGTGCGCCGGGATGGTCAGGACAGCAGCGCGCAACTCGGCGCCGATCGCGGGTTCCCGGTAGGCTGCCATCAGGTCCGCACTCTCCTGCCGCTGATAGATGCCGTTCATGACCCCGATGACCACCTCCTTGACCATGGCGCCGGCAACGAGCCCCGCTACGGCCGGCCACTGTTCTTCGCCGATACCCATGGGGGCGAAGACGACGGTCAGAGCCCGACTGCCCTGCGCCAACAGGGAGTGATCGATATCGGTGCCGCGCAGCCCACCGTCGACCCAACCGATGCCCGGCAGAAGCAGGAGCACGGCCCCCAGTACGGCGATGACCTTGCCCACCCGCAGCACGAAGACCCGCAGACGTTGCCAGGCGTGCAGGACGACACTGCGCAGTCCCGGCCAGCGATAGGGCGGCAGTTCCAGCGCCAGCGGTCGATCCGCTCCCCGCAGTGGTCCCCGCCGCAGCAGCCAGGCCGTGACGAGGGCGGCCAGGATGCCGGTGAGATACAGAGCAAAGACTACCTGACCACCGTAGCCCCGAAAAAAAACCGCGGCAAAGGCCAGGTACACCGCCAGGCGTGCCGAGCAGGACATGAAGGGCTGCATCAAGGCGGTGATTACCCGCGCCCGCGGGTCTTCGACGGTGCGCGTCGCCATGATCGCCGGTACGTTACAGCCAAAGCCGATGACCATGGGCACCATGGCCGTGCCTGGCAGACCCAGCCGGCGAAAAAAACGATCCATGGTGAAGGCCGCCCGCGCGAGGTAACCGGAATCC
>ERZ1669250.421-NODE-421-length-19842-cov-3.097488_pt1 | contig 19842 bp, 17 predicted proteins | sample MGYA00579295_ERZ1669250 | MGnify/ENA primary metagenome ERZ1669250 (study PRJEB41166, sample SAMN08046056) | hot springs metagenome | biome: hot spring; feature: acid hot spring; material: thermophilic sediment; isolation source: thermophilic sediment from acid...
AAGCCCAAGGACCTCTCCCTTGTAGACGTCGAACGAGACCCCATCGACGGCCTTCACAAGCTTCTTAACGCCGTGAAGCGTTTGCATAAATGATAGTTTTGGCTCGTAGTACTTCTTGAGATCCCTGACGCTTATAACTACCGCCTTCTCGTCTCTAGATTCCACTGATCACTCACCTACTTGGTTTCATCTTTCCCTCAGCGATCTCCTCGGCGTAGTGGCAAGCCACCCAGTGACCGGGAGAGACCTCTCTAAGCATAGGCTCCTCCCTGCGGCACCTGTCCGTGGCGTAGGGACAACGCGGGTTGAAGGCGCAACCCGGAGGCAATGCAGAGAGGTCCGGTGGAGAACCGGGTATCGAAACCAAACGCCTTCTTGGTGCCCTAATATCTGGGAATGCCCCCAACAGCCCCTGAGTGTACGGATGCATGGGGCTCTTGTAAAGAGAGTAGACGTCGGTCTTCTCAACAATCCTGCCAGCGTACATTATCAAGACCTCATCAGCGAGCTCCGATATTATTGAAAGGTCGTGCGTAATCAGGATAAGCGATGTTGAAAACTTTCTCTTGACGTCCTCGAGCAGCTCCAGTATCTCCGCCTGCACTATAACGTCAAGGGCAGTGGTCGGCTCATCTGCTATTACGAGGGGGGGTCTAAGGGCAAGCGCCATGGCTATGGCAGCTCTCTGTTTCATGCCACCACTGAACTCGTGAGGATAGCTTCTCACCCTATCGGCATGGATTCCAACCATCTCGAGAAGCTCCCTTGCTCTCTCGTAAGCTTCGGCCTGAGAAACGCTCTCGTGAGCCAGTATGGCCTCCGCGATCTGATCTCCCACCCTAAAAACCGGGTTAAGCGCGTTCATCGAGGCCTGAGGAACAAGCGATATCTTTTTCCACCTTATTTCCCTCATTTCCTCTTCGCTGGCTTTTACGAGATCTTTCCCCTCAAGGCTTATGGAACCAGATATTATGCGCCCGTTCGAGGGCAAAAGCTTCAATATAGTTGTAGCGACGCTGGTCTTGCCGCTTCCCGACTCGCCCGCAATCCCCACAGTCCTCTCCTTCTCCACAGAGAAAGAAAGCCCATCAACGGCTTTTACGTAACCTGCCTTTGTAGCGTAGTACATTTTGAGGTCCGAGACTTCAAGCAACGGCATGTTTTACACCGAGCTCACTTTTTACGCTGTTCAACGCTTTTAAAGCTTGCCGCATGTCACGTTTCCTCTGAGTAGCCGCAAAGAGACCTGCGGGCGGCGCAGGCACTCAAAAGTCGATCCGAGGCCACTGCTCACCTGAGATTTCACCTTACGTTCACGCTTACCAGCTTAACGCTTTCATAAATAGTTATCCCAGCCGACGTGCTGGTCACGTTACAGCCCGTAAGTATACCGTAACGATCGTAGTTTCCCGAAAAGTAGATGCTTATGAGAGGCTTTCCAAGCTCCCTTTCGAAAGACGTGAGGTTGATCGTGACGCGATTTCCCTCAACAGAATAGAAGTTTCTAAAGGTTAAGCCCTCAAGACGAACTAAAGAGGCTCCAGTGCCGTTGTGAAGACCTGACGCGAAAATAGGCAATCCAAAGTACTGTATGCATACATACGTCGAGTTTTCGTAGGGATTGAAGAAAACCGTAAAGTTGCGCGAAGTAGATGGGCTTTTAAAGGTCACGTTCAACGCCTGCGTTACGGTGTAGTTGAAGTATATGACTTGACCCTTAACCTCGATAACGCTAACGTTGAACGCGACATGCGTGGGGCTACTCTTCACACCAACTGTCTCGTTGTAACTCAGAGTTAGGCCCGGCCTGACATAACTGCGGGGATAGAGGTATGAGTTAAGAAGACCTGACAGCGAAAGGATCGCTATACCCGCTAACACGCCAAAGATGACGATTACGCTCGCCCAGAAAGCCTTTTTCCTCATTCATCTCTTCCTCAAGCGCGGGTTGAATATCTCGTCAAGCGCATAACCAAGCAGCACAAACGCTAGCGAGAGAAGCACTATAGCGATGCCAGGGAAAAGGAACCACCACCAACCAAAGCCATAGGCAGTAGCGGAGGCGGCATGCTCATAAGCTTTCGCGATCATTCTTCCCCAAGTTGGGATCGTGGACGCATTGGGAAACAAGAAATCAAGGGACGCTTCGGTCAGTATGAAGCCAGGAACGCTCAAAGCTAGGTTCGCGTAAACCAATCCCATTATGTTTGGCAACAAGTGCTTGTTCATTATGTAAAACTTGCCAGCACCAAGGGCCCTCGCGGCCTCAACGTATCCTCTTTCCTTGAGCGAAAGAGCCTGCGACCTTATGACCCTTGCCAGACCAGGCCACGACAGGAGCGAGAACAACACAACTAGCCAAACGTAAAGAATAGATGGTTCCCTTTGAACTATGGGACTCTGAGTAAACACAAATAGCACAACTATTGCCAACGGAAGGAAAGGCAAAACGAGGATAACGTCAGCCACCCTCATCGAGAACTCGTCCAGCAATCCTCCCTCCACAGCTGAAAGTAGCCCAAGAAAAGTACCTATGAGCACGGTGGCACCCGAGGCCAGCAAACCTACCTCGATCGAGATCCTAGATCCGTACACAAATTGGGACCAAAGATCTCTTCCCTTGTTATCGCTTCCCAGAAGACCATACGCACGCCCCAAAACTTTGAAGTATGGTGGTTGCATGAAGATATTCAATGAAGCAGTTTTCCCCTGCTCGGGTATGACAACCAGTTGAACCGTATAAGTGTAGTTTCCCTTCTTCGATAGGTATATCTCGCCGCTGTCGACGGCGGTGGAGCCCGAGGGTCCTAGGGCTGCTGTATTTACGTCTGGTAACACGTTCGACAGAGACACCCCAAACCACTTATGGATCGGAATCCCATTCCTGTAGCTTATTACCTCCACAGGGGAGTTAGACATCAGCGAGTAGCTACTAAGCTTGTACGTACCACTAGGACCACTAATTATGAACCTAAAGTAAAAGTCGGCGATGTTGCTTAAATTTGCTACATAAATCACGTCTCCGAACTCAAAATCGTATGGGGGTTTATACGTATAGGTGAGGGAATATGAAAGGCTCGCAACCGTAGCTCCCGAAAAAGTGCTGACCGAGTACGGCACAGATGCGTTTACAAACAGCACTTCAGCAGAGCTGGCAGATGAACCCATTCCACTCGAAAGCCATGGAAACTCGGAGAGGCGCTCGGGCGTGGCCGTGGAGAGCGCATTGGTGGTAATGCGCCACTCATTGATGTTGTTGCTTGTTAACAACATGTTCGGAGGTAGATTTGAGTATTGGGGAAGCACAGTGGCCCACTGGGGAACTGCCCACGGACCAGTCACGTAAACTTGATTAGGAGGGTTTGATGTCAAGAGGGGTGCGCAAACCGCTGTGAAAGTAAAGAAAGCTATTATGATAAGACCAACAACTCCAAGCTTGTTGTGCACGAACTCGCTTAGCCCGTAGTGCTTAGACAACCAACTCATTTGATCTCACCCTGCCCGAATCCTGGGATCTAGGAAGCCGTAAAGCAGGTCGGCGATGAAGTTAGCCGCAACAACCATTATAGATATAACGAAGAATATCGCCTGTTCCAGAGGGAAGTCAAGGGTTTCGATTGCCACGAAGGTCCAATAACCGAGGCCAGGCCAAGAGAATATCGTCTCCGTTATAACAGCACCCGATAAGATAAATCCCATTGACAGCGCAAACAAGGTTATTATTGGAAGAATGGCATTTCTGAGCGCGTGCTTGTAAAGGATCGTCGAGTTAGAGAGCCCTTTTGCCCTTGCCATCATAATGTAATCTTCGCTCATAACATCTATGGTCGTGCTTCTCATTATCAAGTAAACTCCGCCTATGCTTATGAGTAACAACGAACTAAACGGAAGCAGCATAGACTTCAGAAGGGCTCCCACAAAGGCTATACCGTGAAATGAAGAAAAGTAAGCCTCTGCATCAATGGGAAACAGCTTCAGCGAAAAGGCAAAGAACACAAGCAACAAGGTCCCTATCCAGAAGGAGGGCATGGCGTACAAGAACAGAAGGGTCGTGAACGAAGCCACATCTACCAGCTGACCTCTCTTGGCCGCTGATACGACTCCAAGGTATATGCCTATCAGATACGAAGCTACGGTGGATGAGCCCAAGAGAAGTATGGTGTATGGGGCAAAGCGCTCAATAGTGGTAGCAACAGGTCCCGAGAGCGCTCCACCGACATTATAACCAAAATTAAACGTGAACATGGACCTCAGGTAAACCAGAAACCTCATGTAGAGCGGCAAGTCGAATCCCATAGCTGCTATTACCTGAGCTCTCACTTTTTCAATGTAAGCGACGTTGTGAACACTTCCCGAGGGTAGTGGCACGAACCACTGCTCCGGGTTTATGTGAAGCACGTAAAATGGTAGGACCTGAAAGAGGAAGAAGTTTATCGCGGCAACCACAACTAGCACTGCTAACATTGTCCCAAGGCGCCTTAGCACAAATGACCTTAAGCTCAATATTGAAAATCAATATGCCCTATTTTAAGCGTTTTGGCGAATCCCAACCAGTTTGCTCCCAAAATGATTTTTATCTAAAAAGGTAGACCTAGAGAACTTCATTGAGCATTTAGGATGCTCTTCGAAGGACACTAACTACTCCTCTCACCAAACAACATAATGAGTTGTTGGGCTCGTGGCCATAGACCACGTAACCTCAAAAAGAGTTATAATTATGCCTGAACTGTAACCAAAAAAAGAAAGTTATTTCTGAGCGGGTTGTGCTTCCGAACTCCCTTTTGCTGAGGGCTTACGCCTTAGCAGCAGTATGACAGCGACGACGATAATAACTATTATAATGGCGATCGCGGCGTAAAGCGTGTAGTTCGTTGGCGAGGTAACGGTTAGCTGGGCTGGCGAGGAGACCACTGAAGAGTTACTAAGGGCATATGCGCTTACCGAGAACTTTCCAGATGAAGAGGGTGTGTACTTGATCGTTGCAATACCGTTAGCATTAGTTGCGTTCTCGCCTATCTGGGTGCCGTTCACGACGAAAACTATGGTTTGATCAGCCAATGGAGCTCCAGTGTAAGATATGGCCTCAGCGCTTATGGTTACGGGCTGACCCTTGGTGACAGATGATGAAGACAGAGTTGGTGCCGATACCTTAGCAACTGCTGACCTAACGTTAAGGCCCGTAAACGTGTACCAGTATCTCTGCAGGCCGAAGCTGGTGTAAGTGGCATTCGTGAACAGCTCGTACAGACCGGGAGCTAGGGATGAAGTATCGATCGTGGCGGTGTAGACGCCGTTAGCTCCACCCTGGAGCGGCGCCTTTGCAAGGACTGCACCAGAACTGGAGAGCACTTCCACGTAACCAGTTGCATTCGTTATGGGTATGGTACCTGTACCTCCAGCAGGCACGCCTTCGAAAGTCGACGAGGTTGGGTTGTATATGGTCTCGTTTATGTCCGCGGTGTAAACAAACGGCTTGCCAGCTATTGCGCTGCTTTGGAATGCCCACCAAGCGGTCCTGTAATAGTGTATGTTTCTGACCAAGGTTATAACGTTAGATACTTTGTTCCAGCTAACAAAAGTGAAGGGTCCACTCCCGACCTCTAGGTTTGGCAGCCAATAGATGAACTCAGGAAGCTTCGTGGTGTTGGATGCCAAATATCCACTAAGGCCTGATATCTGGCTAGCTGGAACGGTTGTATCCATGGCACCCGTGCTCGATGCGACGGCAGCGGGGTTAAAGTACTTGAAGATGTGTTCGGGTATAAGCGCTGTGTCAAGAGTGTATATGTTCCAAAGGTTGGTGGAGTTCACGTAAAGCTGTATCTCATACGGGTTATTGGGAGGTATGTAGGTTGCTAACAGCCCATACGGCGGCGTTGACGCGTAAGAGTTAGGAGTTGCTGCACCAGTTAATCCCTGATAGTTCCAGTAGTAGAGGGAGAAGTTGTAATCGTAAGCGGTAATGGGTACCCCGTCTTGCCAGGTCAAGTTGTGGAAGAAGTTCAAGGTTATCACTTGTCCTTTGATTATCTTGCTGGCATTGAAGGGGTTCCACCAGCCTTTTCCGTTGCCTAGGGAGACAGTTGTGTCGTTCTGTATCGAATAGGTTGCCATCCATGGAATTATGGAAAGGGACGTTACTCCTGTTGGTGGTGTTCCCAAGGGGCTGTCATAAACCTCCTGCCAAACGTCAATTTGCCACACCCAGTTGGTCTGATAAAGTGGATCGAGCGATGTTGGCACCCCGTGCAAGGCCTCAGTGAAAGTTCCACCATATGGCTGCCCAGTTGGGTGAACGTTGAGCAAGGTGTAATACAGACCGGTTGAGGTCGACGGACCTGTAGTTGGGATAAGCGCGTATCCAGACCAGCCATTAGTATACACGGAGTAAAGCTGGGGCTCGTAGAACCAGATTATGTACGGAAGATCTTGGTAAAAGATCTTCTGTATGTTCCAAGCGGCCTCCTGTGCTATTGATATGTTGGCTGCCCCATAGTAAAGCACATTGCCCCAGTAGTCCATCTCTGGATCATAATAGTTACCAAAGTTGACGACACCTGCGTACTCGCTTGTGAAGAAGAAGTCTGGCCAGTTCGGGTTCGCGGACACTATCCATCCAAAAGTGTACATATCCCACTTGTCGTTCGTTTTCGCGTAAGTGTAGTTGAAAACTGGTGGCTTTATGGTAGATAGGTTCGATCCCATTACACCTGGGGAAATGACCGCAGCCGAAGCTGGGCTATAGATCTCTCCGCTCGCCGTCTGGTCGGTGACTCCCACAAGATCGATCGTCAGATTTATCTCTGAGGCAGTCTTAGCGAAGTCCTGTGCAGCCGTTGTCCTTATGGGATCATCGCTTCTGTAGTAAAGCGTTGGAGTGAAGGCAGACCCATTATAGTACCATTGACCTTTGGCCTTGTTGTAAGACATGCCTGGTACCTTGAGTAGCTCGTCTATGGCCGCTGTTGTATTGAGCTTATATGGGTACTGAAGAGTAGGGTCGTACCAGTTCACGGCGCTAAATGGCTGTGAATAGAGGGTCGGGTTATACAGCTGAGGGCCAGCTATCACTGCTGCACCCAGGTCGCTTTGCAACCGGGTATAGTTGGTGAGGTAAGCCATGGCCCTCCTAAAGTGAATATTATTCATTGGAGGCTGCAAGAAGTTAAACGCTATCCCCTCAAAGGTGTAGCTGGGCGTGCTATTTGTATACAGGTTCGTGTTTGTCAACGCAGACTTGTAGTTCGACAGCGTAAGAGGCCATTCCATGGCTTGTATCTTTCCTGACTCCAGAGCGAGAAATGCGCTCGAATCGCTCATTTGCTGATATATGACCTCATTAACCAAGGGCCCGTATGTGCTAACTTGACTAGGCTGCAAAACGGCGCTCGAAGCCGCAGCTGGAACAACAGCACTTAAAAGAAATATCGCAGCTATTAACAAAGAGTAGATTTTCTGCATTTTGCGGAATTTTGGCTCAAGGCTTAAAAGTGTTTCGATCCTGCTGCTGTGATGTTCATGTCACAACTCAAAGATCTGAGGGATTTTAAGATCCGATCTGTCGCCAAAGCTACGGCTCAAGACACACCAAAATTCCTCGCAACTAGTGGATTGCGTTAGTTTTCAAAATAACAACTTAATTTTAGGTTTAGTATACAGTTTGCGTAGCACCAAGAAGCCTTTTAGCGTTTTCCCGCAAGATCCTCCACGCTACTCTGGACGCACCATAAGTCCCCTCAATAAATATGTAGTCGCCACCGAACGCCATGATCTTGTTATTTGGCACAAGCTCGAGCCACTCGCTCAATACATCCTCGTACGCCTTCGGATTTATTTCAGAAACCCAGCACATGTCCAAGTAAACGTTGGGCCACTGCTTGGCGAGAACACCGGCCTCGCGCGAATAGGGATAGCTTGCGTGAAATAGTATGAACTTGACCTCTGGGAACTCCCTGAAAAGGTTGACCAAAAGCGTTGGGTTAGAGTTCTGTAGGGCGTTTACTGGAGGATCGCCCCCAGGTCCATCTTCTTGTATACCAGTATGGACCTGAATTGGCTTACCAGATTTTCCCACTTCGTCGAGCAGAACCCTGAACATATAATCATGAAGGGGTTTGACCTCATTTAGGCTAGGTTGGCGATCTCTGGCCATCTCATGACCATTACCCTCGACTATTGCCTTCAAGGCGTACTCAGCATCGCTGAAAGTGACGTAGTCGATCTTTAGACTGTACTCGTAAGCCAATATGCTTGTCTTGACGCCTGCAAATCCCGGCAAAACCTGCCTAACGTATTTTCTGAAAGCGCTCTCGTAATCACTCAAGGAATGTATGGGCGTCCCCATCCTCAACGAGGCCCTCCTTAGCTCGCTCAAACTTTTAACGTGAACCAAGGGTTCGAACCTGATAACGCCTCCAAACGTCGACCTGTCAAAACTTTCAATGGACCGGATGTCATCACCGTGATCTAGAATCACTTTTTCTATGTTGGCTTTTTCAAGTACTGATTTGTAGAAGCCCTTGACGGAAGCTTGCTTCATCATTTCGGCGAGCTTAGGATATGTGTCCTTAGTTATGTCTTCAATACCATAAAGGTCCCTTATGGCGATCTTTATGGCCTGACCATAACCTGTTGTCTTTGCGTAGTCCCAGAACTGCTCAAATAACTGCCACCTGTCACCCCAAGGTCTGCTAGCATCCCGCAGCTTAGCCAAGTCCTCAGGGCTAAGGCCAGCAGAGAAGAAGTCAGTACTCAAGTAGTGAAACAGAAAAACGGCCATAGGATCCTGCTGCCTACTTATCCTAAAACTCTCAGGCTCAAGATGTTCATGGGTATCCCATATAGGTACATCTAATTGAGCCATGAATATTGTACTTCATGCAAATTTAAGCGTAACGTGACTTGAACCGATAAATATTGAGAAACAATTCGTCCATTTCAGTATGAATACGTTTAGACCGGGTGATAATAAACTCTAAAGTACCCACGGCCACCACTTCAAGTTTTGCTTTGGCAAAGACGGCGCCCTTACCCTCGCAAAATCCTTGTCGAATGACGTCTGATTGCACGTTCAGCTTTTGGTTTTACGTTTAAAAACATGGAAAATTACGAGGACTAAACGTGATCCTAACAAGTAATAACGAATGATGGTTCCTCTTAATATTATATGACTATAAGCGGAATCTGTACCGGAAACGACTATATGAGCAAAAATTTCGTTAGATTTATACTCCAATGCGACTTTACGTTATGGCCAGAGGTATGCCCTTGGGTGGAATCGGTGCAGGTAAAATCGACTTTTTCACGGAGCTAGGGGTGGGAGGTATCACCTTCATGAACAATTGGTCAGAACCCCTTAACATATCTGGTTTTCACGTCGCCTCACTTAAAGAAAGTCCAACCTTCCTGGACAACATTCCTTCCAAACGGGCTCTATTTCCAGAGATTGAGTATGAGGGCGGTGGTTATCATTTGACGGCTTACTCGCCGCTTATAGCCGGCGACATAAAGAACTCGTCGCTTCCAGTAGTTTTCATAAAGGTGAAAGGGAAAGGAAAGATTGCCATATCGTTTCCCAACATTGTGGGAAGCAAGAGGGCTGGCAGAACAAACTTTTTGATTAAGGGAAAAGTCAACGGTGTACTTTTCAAAAACTTGAAGGCCTTTCAAAGCGACCCGCGTTACGGGGAGGTGTTTCTCGGCTGTCAAGGCTGCGAAGTGCTCACCGGTTACAGTTACTGGGTTCCTGGGAAGAGTGGTATGGTCGAAGACCTATCACCTTTTCACTCATTTGACCATCAAACAAGTGAAAAATTTTCGATTTCCCCATACGCAAGGGAACAGATAGCCGGTCTGGTAGCAAAAGAAATTGATGGAGAAGAAACTTTCGTGCTCACCTGGTACTTCAACGGCAGGCCACACAGCTATCCCTACGGCCACTATTACGAAAACTGGTTCTCTTCAGCAGTTGAAGTAGCCGAGTACGCCCTCCCGCTAGCTGAAGAGCTTAGGCCGAAAATTCCCGTTGAAGCGCAGGGATGGCTTGAGGACTCCCTCAAGAACAGCCTATACGTGCTTGCGAGCACGAGCTGGCTGACAAAGGACGGAAGGTTTGCCCTTTATGAGTCGCCTAACATAGCGCCTCTTATGAACACAATAGGTTCCATGACATGGGATGGAGCTTCTTTCGCGATCTTAAAGCTGTTTCCGGAGCTCGCTCTGAAGATGGATGAAATTATGGGATCGTTTTCAGAGGAAGAGATACCCCACGATCTAGGCGAGGAAAGCATAGAGGATCCGATATACGGAGCTTCATCTAAGTTTCCTTGGACCGATCTTGCGAGCACGTGGATCCTTGAGATCTACAGGGATTACCTGTTTTCTGGCGATAAGACCTTCTTAAGGAGGAACTACGCTCGCATGAAGAAAGCGCTAGATTGGCTTATAGCTCAGGACAAAGATGGCGATTTCATACCCGACTCCAAGGGCGGATATGACAATTCTTACGATGGCACCCATATGTACGGTACCTCATCCTATGTAGCATCGATGTTTATCGCTTCCCTCGAAGCGTTCATCAGCGCATCTAGGGAGTTAAACGTAGGCGTAGATCTAAAGTACGATGAATATCTAAGGGGAGCCAAGCGCTCCCTTGAATCGCTTTGGAACGGTAGGTACTTCATCAGCTGGAGAAAAGGGCATGACAAGCATGAAACGTGTTTGAACTCTCAGTTGCTCGGGCAATTTTGGTGCGATGCGCTTGGATTGGAGCCAGTATCCGATCGCGACAAAATAATTACAGCCCTGAATTCCATATACGATTTAAATTACAAATCGTCAAAATATTGCATGGCTAACTCTGCGCAACCAGATGGTTCCGTTGACACTTCAACCGATCAGATGAGGTCGTGCTGGCCCAGGGTAACCTTCGCGATTTCTGCTCTCATGATTATGAATGGAATGGAAGAGGTGGGAATGGAGGTGGCGAAGAGGGAGTGGAAAACTATATCGGACATAAACCCTTGGAACCAGTCCTCTCGTATAGATGCCATAAGCGGAGAGAGCGTGGGATTGACATACTATATAGGAAGTCCGTCCTCTTGGTTAGTTTATATGGCCCTTAGGAAGGAGCTTCCAATTCGCAAAAGTAAAAACGAGTGATGTAACTTAGCTCTCGTAATCATGGGGTAGCTTAGGCTTAAGGAATATCTCGTTAGAAGCTCGCAGGGGAACGAACGCAACGTTACCACATTTTCGCGATCCCTCGGAAGCAAGCTCAAACAGCATCTAGTACTTCTTCAGAAGATAGTCGCAATGCGTAATTTGCGGGTTTAACCCGATTCCACTTTTGCACCCTCTAAGATTTCATTTTAAAAACAGACTTAAACTTACAGCAAGGCAACGTTTAAAAAGGATCGAAAAATATTTTTCCTTAATCATCAGGGACAAGGATCGCTTCGCCATTCGCAGCCGAAAGGATTAAAACGCCTAACGCAAATTATATTGCTGCGATGACAAAGAGGATGAGGCAAAGAAGGCAACGGGTGAGGAATCCTTTATCCAAGTTCAGCGATGACGAGATACAGTACCTCTACAAGTTTTTCGTCGAGAATCAAAGTGTATCTGACATAGCTATCTCGAAAGACCCTAAAATTTTTGAGAAGAAGACCTTGTGGAAGTACACGAAAAATAAGATCTATTCCTTGATTTGGAAATTACGCTATATGCTGGAGCAGATGTATGGCTCCGCTTTACAGGATGAGGACGTTGATACCGCAGCCGCTAATCTGCTCAAGAGAAAAATGAGGCAATCCAGAAAGACGCAACGAACTAACGCATGGTTTATAAGCGTGTAAAGCGTTACAATCGGTGAAAGGTTTGGCTTTGCAGACTTCTAAAGAGGGTGAGGTACCACTTCTAATATTGAAGGAGGGTACCAAGAGGACGTCTGGTGCAGAGGCCCTTAGGTCCAACATTGCCGTAGCGAAAACCGTAGAGGAAACGCTGAAGACCTCGCTTGGTCCAAAAGGTCTAGACAAGATGCTTGTGGACAGCTTTGGCGACGTTACCATAACCAATGACGGTCATACTATAGTTAAGGACATGGAGGTACAACATCCAGTAGCAAAGATGCTTGTTGAGGTAGCCAAGGCTCAGGACCTTGAGGTAGGCGATGGGACAACCACTGCGGTCGTGCTCTCAGGGGAACTCCTCGGTAAAGCTGAGGACCTGCTGGACGACAACGTCCACCCCTCTTTAATCATAAGCGGTTACCAGAAGGCCAGCTACTGGGCCCTTGAGGAACTTGATAAGATATCAACGAAGATAGACCCACAGGATAGGGAGAAGCTCCTGGAGCTGGCAGAGACCTCGCTTTCAAGTAAAGTTGTAGCTGGAGGAAAGGGCTTAGACTATCTAAGCTCTCTTGCGGTAGATGCCGTACTTCAGGTTGCGCGCCAGGTAAACGGCAAGTATTACGTGGACCTTGACGACATAAAGGTTGAAAAGAAAAAGGGCGAGTCTCTTCAGGACTCCAAGCTTGTCAAGGGAATAGTCCTCGACAAGGAAGTAGTGCACCCTGGCATGCCAAGGCTCGTTAAAGGTGCCAAGATCGCAATCGTTAACGCGGCTATGGAAGTAGAGAAACCTGAAACCACGGCAAAAATACAGATAACTTCCCCCACTCAGCTCAAGTCTTTCCTGGATGAGCAAACAAACATGCTCAAACAAATGGTAAACAAGGTGGCCGCCACAGGTGCTAACGTCTTAATATGCCAGAAGGGCATCGATGACATAGCGCAACACTTCTTGGCGAAGGCGGGCATACTTGCCGTCAGAAGGGCGAAAGAAAGCGACATGGACAAGCTCGCAAAGGCTACGAACGCCAGAGTTGTAACAAGCTTCAACGAACTGACAAGTGCTGACCTGGGGACCGCCGAGATAGTGGAGGAACGCAAGGTCGGCACGGAGAAAATGGTCTTCGTCGAGGGCTGCGCCAACCCCAAAGCGGTGACAATACTTTTGAGAGGAGGCAGCGACATGCTCCTAGATGAAGCTGAGAGGTCCATACACGATGCGCTCTTCGTGATAAAGAATGTGCTTGAGGACGGAAAGATCGTGGCCGGAGGAGGGGCCCCGGAGGTCGAGCTCAGCATAAGGCTCAAAGAAAGGGCCAAGGCGCTTAGCGGAAAAGAACAGTTGGCCGTCATGAAGTACGCAGAGGCCTTCGAGGTAATACCCAGCGTGCTCGCGGAAACCGCGGGTCTGTCTCCTCTGGATGCAATGGTCAAGCTCAAGGCGCTCCACATGGAGGGCAAGGTAAACTACGGCGTCGATGTGCTCAAGGGAGAACTCGCAGACATGGTTGAACGGAAGGTAATAGATCCAACAAAGGTCAAAGCTCAGGTGATAAAGTCTGCCACGGAGGCTGCCGTGATGATACTGAGGATAGATGACGTCATAGCGGCCGCCGCTCCTCCTCCAGCTCCTCCTAAGTCAGGAGAGGGAGGGATGGGTGGAGAAGAATATTAAGATAGGGCCTCCTTGGTTGACAAAGTACGAAAGGACAAGGATAATAGGGGCAAGGGCTCTACAGCTCAGCTTAGGCGCGCCGCCCCTCCTGCCAAAGGAAAAGCTAAAAGGAATGAATGAACTAGAGATCGCTGAGACTGAACTGGAAAGCGGTGTGCTGCCCATACTGATATACAGAAGAAAACCCAACGGAGAAACGCAAGTGCTTAGCCTTTCAGACCTCAACAAACCTGTTTAGATTTTTTGCGCTGATGGGCCGTAAGGGTTAAACGATCCCAAATGCTTAGTGCATGCTATTGTTTGATGCACAGTCCTCCGTAGAAAGAGAAATATTTTCTAGGTTTTCGGTGCGGGAAGAGTATATAGGATCTTCTGGATGGCAATTTCTTGTGGAAAGAAGTGACGATTTCAAGCAGAGGTTTAGGGATCTCTACTTCAACCTTAGAGAGTTAGGCTTTTGGGCATTCGCCCGCACACGGCAAAACTTCATTCTGATCAGCATAGTTGAGGCAAAACCTCACAAGCGTAGGAACCCGCTGTTGTACGTAGCCCTCCTAGTAACAACGATCTTGAGCGTAGCCGTATCGGGATACCAGCTTTCGATGGCATACTTCATTGCCCTAGGCGCAAAGGCGACGTTCAGATCGCTTGCGACGAGTACACTGGAGTTCGTAATCAGCTTGCTGGCAATACTAGGTACTCATGAAATGGGGCACAAGCTAGTCACGGAAAAGGCGGGAGAAAAGGCTTCTTGGCCCTACTTTATACCAGGTCCTCCCTACCTTATAGGGGCAGGTTTCTTGGGAATAGGAACCTTTGGAGCTGTCATAATGGCCGAGGAACCACCGCTTAACAGAGACCACCTATTTGACCTGGGGGCAAGCGGACCGTTAGCAGGCTTCATTGCCTCGGTTGTGGCCGCTGCCATAGGTGTTCTGCTGTCGCCACCTCTAGCAGCGCCTTCAGCAGTTCAAGCCTTGGGTCAAGATTACTCAATATTTTATAGGATGCCTCTGATCATAAGCATCTTCTTCGCGCTAAAGGGGCAGTCGCCCTACTACTCCGCGCTTAGCCCTATACTCATAGCCAGCTGGATAGGCATGCTCGTTACCTTCTTGAACCTTCTACCAGCGGCTCAGCTAGATGGAGGACACGTTTTTAGAAGTTTCCTCTCGCAAAGGCAGATGTTGGCTCTCTCATCACTTGTTGCCATGCTGATGTTTTTAATTGGTTACTGGCTGATGGCGCTCCTAGTTTTGCTCATGGCCTTCTTTCCAGATCCAGGAGCCCTCGAGGAAGTAAGCCCCCTGAGCAAAGGAAGAAAGTCATCGCTCGCATTACTTTTCTTAATCATCATCTTGACCGCAATCGTTATATGATCTTTGGCGCGGTCATCGTTTTGAAGACTTAAACCTTGCAAGCTCGCTTACGACCTCCCTCATGGCGCGCACGGCCTGCGCCTGACTCTTTGAGCCCGTGCAGATCACCTTGCCTGAACTGAATATGATAAAAACCACCCCATAGTTTCTGTATATGAGCCCTGGAAACTGTTCTGGCTCATATACGGCCCCCTTCAGCGAAATAACAAGCTTTTCCAAGTCAACTGGACCGTCCAAAGAAAACGTAGCGACTATGTTCTTGATCAAAACCCTTGGATCCCGCTTAAGGCCAACGCCGTTCTTCCTAAGAAAAGATGCCAGGTTCTTTGAGGAAATTTTCACGTCATCTTCACTCTTAGCCCCTACGATGATTGCCTTCCCGGATGAGAAAACTAGTATCGTAACCCTCGGCTTAACGAACTTAAGCTGAGCTGCTGGAAACCTCTCAGGCTCATAACGGATGTAAGGATTTCTGCTCACGAGTAAGTAAAGGTCAATAGGCTGTCCGAGGAAAACTGTGGCCACGACGTTCTCCACGCTCAACTCACTTTCCATGGGGTTAGGTTAGGACCTCGTGAGTTTAAGAGCATTTCTAAAATGCGGAAGGGGGGATTCGAACCCCCGCGGCCAACGGCAACGGATGTCTTACCCCCATGGGCCCTAAGTCCGCCCCCTTGGACCAGGCTCGGGCACTTCCGCATTTAATATTATGCTTTTTGATTTAAGTGTGTTGTACAGGGACTGCATTTGCTTCACTTTCATCTTTATGGGTCATATCGCCCAAAAGATCTGCAACAATAAGGACTATCAGAAGAGCTACTAACAACGCATAAACTGGAGGCTGCTTAAGGAAAAGCACGAGGTATCCAAGGTAAGGTACTATGTATACCACCTTACCGACTACACGAGATTGAGGTATTCCCTGAGGTGGCTCAAAGCCGGCCTGCGCATCGTTCTCAAAGTTTGCATCTCCCTTCGTTAGGAAATAGAGGGTTCCGTTTATATCACTTATGCTGATTACCCTGTGGACTATGGGATCTTTTATCATTGGATCCGTGCTACGGTAAACTATTATGTTTCCTACCCTTATCCCAGCAGGCGCAATCGACTTCACGACGATAATCCAACCTATTTTAAGGGTTGGGACCATGCTTCCCGACATTACAACCATGAAGGGACTCCAATTTCCCATGTAAAGAGCGAAACCAACGTAAAGGGCAACAACTACTAGAATAGGTACCGCTATTTGCACTAACTCACGCCTGTAACTCATGAGTTACATAAATTAAAGGCATATATGCCTTGCCGGAAGTTCATGCAAATCCCAAAAAGCGCTTTATTTCTATTGCCTTTACGGCACCTTCACGGATTAAGCGAATGCCATCATTTTCTACTAAAACCACAGTTGATGGTATCACGCTACGAGCCCCATCATCTATTGCTACCGCCACCTCGCGCAGCAGATCAGGATCGACCTCGCCAATGGAGGATGGAGGAGCAGCGCCAGATCTGTTGGCACTAGTACCTATGATGAACCCCGAAGGAGAAAGCTTTGCTACATGTCTTGCGATGTGGTCTGCAGGAACTCTAAGGCCTACGGTAGGGGAACCAAGGGTAGCCTGGCGAAGCCTCTCGTCTTTTATCGGGACCACAATTGTAACGGCGCCCGGCCAGTACCTCTCAGCAAGCTTTAACGCAGCTTCGTTGAATATACCACCCTCAAGTGCCTTCTCTTTCGAGTAGGTCAAGACCGGATAGGGCTTCTTTTGTCTTTCACCTTTAACCCTATTCATAGCTTCAACGGCCTCACTTAGAGTAGCGTCGCCTCCCATACCGTACACGGTGTCGGTAGGATACAATATCAGCTTTCCCTCGCGCAGTGCACGCCTAACTTCTTCGTCCCAGGCCTCATTGCTCTTGTATATCACAATAAGTGATCAAACAATATCTTTTAAGGACTTGCAAAGGAGGTGTAACCATATATACCATGAACAGATTCATAGTATGGTGGTCTCTGGGAAGCTTTTCATGATAACTAAACCAATACCCATGGATGAAATCGCTAGAAGGCTCAACGGATATCGCATATCAGAGGAACCCCCCCAGGGAATTACTAAGGAGTTTAGGTTCGTCACTGAAATAAAAGGTCTGAGAAAGAGGGGAGAAAGCTTAGCCGGTACCATAACTTATGATTCCACGATTGACGTAAATCAGCACGGACAGATCGTCAAGATACCCAAGACATACGAGTCTCCTTTTCTTTTCACTGAGCGTTCCAACAAGATGTTCTTGACCGTGGTGGCGAAGAAATGGAGAGCGAACGCCATAGCAAAGAGGATTAACGACATAATCTTTGTCGAGAGGAACGTGGTACCATTGTCGATCTCCCCAAGACTAATGGCGCAACTGATAGAGAATAACACTGAAGACCAAGTCGTAACGTTTTTTGATGGAATAAAATCCGTGGACAAGCTATCGCTTTACGGAGAATCCCTTACTCAATCCGCCCTTTACGAGAGCTACTACAAGGCCGGTGGAGTATGGTATACCGTAGCTCGCTCAAAGCGTTTCGGACAAGTAGTGGGGCTTGGGAGAAATGGTGTTGTTGTGGGCTTCGGGATGAAAGATGTCGAAAAGTTCTTTGACTACGTAGAGGAAGAGGTCATACCGTCCCTGGCAGAACAAGTTGCGGGCAGTGATATACCCGATCAAGGATAGGCCAGCGCTTGGCCTACGCCTCGAGGACCACGAGAAAGCCGCGGTTATATCTGACCTTCACATAGGCTTTGAAAACCAGCTTGCCGAGAAGGGAGTGAGAGTACCTCCTCAAACACAAGGACTGCTCAAATCCGTCTTGAACGTTACAAAGGACGAAAAGGCTTCTAGGGTGATATTCGTGGGCGACGTCAAGGCAAGTGAGGCGAAAACCTATGCCGAAGAATGGCAGGACGTTCCCCTCTTCTTTGAAAACCTACTGTCAGAGGGCTTATCGGTTGACGTTATACCAGGCAATCACGATGGAGGCCTTGAGCTCATGCTTCCGTCAGGCGTTAACTTTCACTCTCCTAGGGGCATGATAGTCAAACTTGAGGATGGATCAAAGGTAGGCCTCTTTCACGGCCATGCATGGCCCGCGCCAGAACTTTTTTCAGCGCGCGTCTTAGTAATTGGTCATAACCATTGGGCAGTAGAGCTAAAAGATCAAATGGGAGCGAGGATAAGGGCGCCAGTATGGGTCGTTTCAAGGGTAGATACGAGGAAGATGGTTAGCTCTTTTCTCAAGTTTTCTTCTGTTCAATTCGAAGACCCAGTGAGAAAGTTTGAGGAGCTTTTCGGAGAGACCCCGAACGAACCAACGGTAATTTCAATGCCAGCCTTCAATCCCTTCCTGAGGGGTAGACCTCTCAACCCCTTGGACGTACAAGACCTCGGCTTAGGACCTCTGATAAAGGAAAAAGTGCTGAAAATAAATGATGCAGAAGTTTTCATGTTAGATGGAACTTATCTGGGAAAAGTGGAGCAGCTTCCCTCCCTACTCGTCCTCGGGAGGCGGGGCTCCCTTAAGCGCTAGCTCAATTTGCTCAATGAACTGAGGCTCAGGCAGTGCCCCTACAAAATGATAGGTCTCGTTAACTATCATCTTTGGAACGGACATCACGCTATATTTATCAGCTAAGTCTGGAAATTCCATTGCCTCAACCATGTCCGAAGTTATGAGCGGGTTTTCTATTGCCATCTGATGAGCTATCCTCACGGCACGAGGACAGTACGGACAAGTCGGCGTGACGTAGACTTGTATGTGAACTGGCTTACTTATGGCCTTCACTCTGGCCTTTCCCGCGGGAGTGAGCCTTGATCTTCCGTTTGAAACGTCTATTATGTCGTCTATGAAAGCTGAGAACTCATGCCCGGCTGGCAAACCAAAGTAACGGACATGATAATCCTTGTAACCATCCCCCAGTATGATCACGGCTGGGACCTTGTCGATCCCAAACTTTGCCGCCGTCTTCTCGTCATTTTCGACGTTAACGACCTCCGCCTTTATATATGTGCTGGCCCCTGTCAGCTCCTTCGCTAACTCAGCTTCCTCGCCGCAGTACTCGCACTCCCTGTCCCTGACAAAGACCATGAGTATAACAGTTCCCTTGAGCCTATCCTTGAATATGTTCTCCAGCGTCTTCATGTCTTCCTCGCTAATAAGCGTCGTAGACAAAAAGCTATCACCGCGTTTTAGCCGCGATCATCCTTTTAACCTTTTTTGTATCAAATTACTAGTCTTTTATTTGTAGCAAAATTCACGAACGCATGTTAGCCGATAGGGTTAAATCGGTCAAATCACAGTCACATGAGTTGCAAGCCGCAGGCAGGGAGCCCCCGCCAATCCTAGTGAAGGAAGTGATACTTGAGGACTTTATGTCGTATGAATACGCCAGAGTACCGCTCAAGCCAGGACTGAACGTTATAACAGGCCCGAATGGATCTGGCAAGTCCTCTATCCTAATAGGAATGTCCGTTGCCCTCGGGCAAACTTACACCGAAAGGTCAAAGAAACTTGCGGACCTGATAAGGAGGGGGGCCTCTGCGGCAAGGGTAAGCATAGTTTTTGATAATTCCCCAAAAAACGGCAGACGTCCTATTCCAAGCGGAAGAGCCGACGACTACGTAGTGTCGAGATACATAAAGGCCGATGGAACAAACTGGTTTGAGGCAGAGGGAAGGGAGGTAAGCAAGCTTCAGCTATCATCGGTCCTTTCGAGGTTCGGCATAAATCCAAATGATAGCCTCATAATAATGCATCAAAGCATGATAGAAAATTTCAGCGCCTTCTCGCCCCAGGAGATACTAAATTTATTCGAGGATGCGGTTGGCATATTTCCGCTTCGTCAAAGCCTTTTAGAAGCGAAGAAAAGGCTTGAAGATGTTAAAGGTCCCA
>ERZ1669250.422-NODE-422-length-19761-cov-4.052674_pt1 | contig 19761 bp, 14 predicted proteins | sample MGYA00579295_ERZ1669250 | MGnify/ENA primary metagenome ERZ1669250 (study PRJEB41166, sample SAMN08046056) | hot springs metagenome | biome: hot spring; feature: acid hot spring; material: thermophilic sediment; isolation source: thermophilic sediment from acid...
GATATAGTTAATTTTATCCAGAAAACAAAACAAATATTGATGAAAAATGGAATATAATAAAAAACAAACTCATATAGCAATTGGTAACATAAATATAGATTTTATATCAATAATTGAAGAAGAATTAAAACCGGACTTTAATGTTGTTGCAAAAGATGTATGGATAGGTTTAGGCGGAGCTGCCACAAACTACGCTATAGCAGTATCTAGATTAAATCATAAAGCCAAACTTATAGCGAGAACTGGAGAAGATATAGTCAAATATGGATTTTTAGATAAATTAAAAGAAGAGGGCGTAGACGTTTCATCTGTCGAAATTTCAAAAGAAAAACCGGGTATGGTAATGATAATAGTTAATAGCAAGAAATCAACAAGAACAATGATTACAGCAAGAAATGCTAACAAAGGGTTAAGATTAAGCAATGAAAAAATTGATGGAGACCACATACATTTTTCTAGTGTTGACCCAGATTTAATTAAATATGCCAAATATGCGAATAAAACAAAAACAATTAGCTATGACCCTGGTGGAGAAGCATGCTATAATAAAGAAAAAATTATTAACAACATAAAATATATCAACTGGTTATTAATAAATGAAAATGAGTTCTCATGCTTAGATTTAGATGTTAATAAGTTGTTTAAAAACTATGGGTTAGAATTTATAGCTATAAAGAAAGGATCAAAAGGAGCGGAAATTATAAACAAAAACAAAAAAATTTTAGGTAAAATAGAGACTACAATAAATCAGATTGATCCAACTGGTGCAGGAGATGCCTTTAATGCATCCTTTAACATTTTTTATAAAAGCACAGGTGATATTAATGAGGCATTAAAATATGCCATATCGGCTGGATCTGCTAAAGTAGAAAAGTTGGGAAGCAGTAACATGCCTTATTTAGATGAAATTGAATCTAAGCTAAAATTTGTTGAAATTTTGCATTATTAACTATTTTTTCTATAAGACTTTCGGCTTCGCTTAGATGTTTTTGACCTATCCTTAAATGGCCTCCTATATCTATTAAAACGTCTTCTCCAGCTAAGAGGCTTTCTATTATTGCGTTTTCATTATATATATTTTTTATATAATCTAATGTTCCTTTATAATAATTCATCGCTGGTGGTCTAGACGTATCATAAACAACAATTTCAGCTTTATTGTTTTCCTTTATTATATTTGGAGGTAAACCGGCTAAAGCCCTTATCTTTTCGCTTTTTTCATAAACATTTTCTATTTTTGATAAATTATAACTTCTCTTGCCTAATAATGTTAAGTAATCATTAGAATCCTCACTAATTCCTTTTCCATCACAACCATAGCCGCTAACTTCTATTTTTCCACTGAGGCTTGGTGGTACTGATATATTATCCATACAAGATGGCGCAGCTATGCCAAAGAATCCTCCTAATTTATCTTGAAGATCAATGATATACGAAACGTCTATAGACTCAGCAAATATTGTTGTAACTCCATGCATGTTTAGCTCATAAATGCTTGGCAAAGATAAAGTAAACAAGTCCTTTTTACTAAGCATCTTGTACAATTCTATTCTTTTGTTCATCTTTAAATTAAAAAATCTGATTAAGAAGGTTGATATATCTGCTATAGCTGTTAGAGACGGAGCAATAATCCTACCTTTTCCTCCTAAAACTAAAGAAGGTTCACTTATTTCATCAGGAACTGGCTGAATTCCAACTTCTTTTATTTTACCATCTTCAATGAAAACGTAGCCATCTCTTATCAATTCTTTTCCTGTGAATATTGATGACCCAGTTATTAGCATTGAAACCATTTTTTCACCTATAAGTTAATTAATTTAAAGAAAGTATAAATATGTTAATAAAAATCTTATGCATTAATAGTACGAATCCTTTTTCATGTTAGCAGAAATGTTTTTAAATCTTTTTATAATAGCTCTAAATAAAGACACCCCCATATCGATGTGGGCTATGTCCAAAAGGTAAGGTAAAGCAGATATGTGAGTCCCGTACCGTTAGGCTCGAAGGAGTCCCATGACCTGCACGTGATGTTCCCTGAGCGTGAGGCCGAGGACTAAGTCCCTACGCTAGATCATGAATGAAGGTAAGATGGTTGAAATGAAAGTGTAGGGACAAACGGTTATAATCTGGATAAGCCAGTGGAATTTGGCTAAAACTGAAACTGTTGAGTAGAGTAATGCTGAGAGTAGTTTTGGCTGAAGGATATGGCAAAAAGCTCTTGCCTTTAACAAAAGGAAAATCAAAATCTTTTTTGGAAGTTGTAGGAAGGTAATTATTAGATTACAGCGTTGAAATATTGAGAAATACAGGTATAAAGAAAATTGTTGTGATTGTTCCAACTGGATATGAAAATCTAGCAGTACATTGTTGAATAATTTAATGGTAAACAAAAACATACTCAATATCTTTTGGTAAGTTAATTGTTTTGCATTCTTTATTTTTGCATATTATTTCAGCCTCAACTCCTTTATCATAATAATCCATTTTTGCATTATTTCCATATACGTGAAATTCTATATTATTAAACATCTTTTCTTCTATATAAGAGATTTCATTCTTTAGCATTGGAATAATTGAGTTTAGCTTAACAAATAATGGAAACTCATCTAAATTATAAGATAAATTATACCATTTTCCTCCTTCAAAATACTTATTTGAAAAAAATTCAATATAGTAACCCTCTGGCAAATAGACTTTTCTCTTACCTCCTTTTTCCATTATAGGTGCAACCAATAGACTATTACCTAAATAAAACTCGTCATCTATATTATAAGTGTTAGGATCATCATTTTCAAAGAACAATGGCCTAATAAGAGGAGTCTCTTCTTTTATAGATCTTATGGATTCACTATATATGTATGGTAATAGCTTATATCTTAATTTTATCATTTTTTTAGTTATTTCTTCATTATACTTCCATGGTTCTCTCTCGCTATTTCCATGGGCTCTTACATGACTTATCATTATACCTGCTTGCAACCACCTTATGTAAAGTTCTTCACTTGGTTTTCCAATAAAACCTCCAATATCAAATGATGCAAAAATTCCTCCTGATGAATGAAAAGATAAAAGTCCTCTTAAAGCCTGCCTAAGTCCTTCCCAAGTTGATGGAGGATCACCTCCCCAGTTTAATGGATATTGCCAAATACTTGTATAGCCAGATCTACCCCAAACTATTCCATATCCTTTATTCTCTTTAGTTGCCTCATAAACAGCTCTCATATAATATAAGGGAAAAAGGTTGTGAAGTTCCTCCCCTCTTAAACTTTTTGATATTGCATCAAAAGGTATTGCTTCTCCATAATCGGCTTTAATTACATCAGCATATTTTAAAACTAGCTCCTTTAAGACTTTTTTATACCTTGAAAAGCCTTCTTCATCAAACAGATCCGGTATTCCAGCATTTTCTCTTTTTTGGCAATCTGCTAGAGGAACTGCATGGCCTCCATTTGATGATTTTAACAGCTTATCTTTCATAATATTCCATAACTTTGTCCCAGGCTCTATATAAGGGTTTATCCATAAAGAAAGCTTGAATCCCATTTTATGTAATTTTTCTATCATTTCATCAGGATTTGGAAATGCTTTTTTATCCCATTCTAAATCCACTGTATCGCAACTGAATTTATCCCAGTTTCCCATCCATGGAGGGTCTATATGAATAACGTCACTTGGAAAATCTCTTTTTCTTAATTCTTCTGCAACACTTAATACTTCATCCTGATTTCTATAGGCGCATTTGCTCTGCCAAAAACCAAAGCTCCACTTAGGTAATTCATTTTTTGGTTTACCTGTTATACTATATAATTTCTTAAATATTTCCTTTACATTACCTAAAAATAGATATGAATCGAAATAATCCCTTGTTATAATTAAAAGCCTATCATAAGAAGTTTTTCCTATATCAAAATAAACTGGTGAAGAACTGTTTATTAAAAGACCCCAACCCTTTACAGACCATATGAAGGGTATTGGAATATAGGTTGCATAATTAGGAGTTGAAGGCATATCTGAAGCCCAGGTTATAAAATCATAACCCCTTTTATTTATATGTCCAAAATGCTCACCCAAGCCATATATAGGTTCATCGCCAGATAAAGATACGGAAAAGGAAAAACAAGTTTTACCATCTTTACAAGTTAAAACGCCAGTTGTTATTGTTGTCTTATCATACCATTCTAATGAAGGATCAAACAATGGATCAAACCATGGTCTCTCTCCTTCATTTTCTCCAGTTCCCCACTCTTCAAGAACCTTATCATTATTAAAGATTAGCAATTTTGGTAGTAAATGAACTCTATAGCTATTTGTAGTAAATGAACTATTTACGTTTCCATTAATTCTATTGCCAATCCTTAAAATACCATCATCAACCAATGAATAACATAATTTGCCATAGTCTGAATAAATACATCCATCTTTAAAAAATCTTCTTTTATATGGGTGAAAGGATAAAGTTTTAAATTTCGACTCGTCAAATTTTAATGTTGCCATTTTTTTCACCTGATTCTAACAATATTATTTTATTAATAATTTATACGTTTATACTCAGATAAGAGATTATCCGAAAAAAGACAAATAGGCCTCATGGTGCTCGATAAGGTTTTTAAATATTGAATCCATTAAAAATTTTAATCCATCAATTTATTAATAATAATCGTCAACACATAAATTAAAAAGTAAGATGCTGAGTGATTAAAATGTATAAATACTATAGACCTCGGCTTGGAAGAAAAAGATTTGGAGAGCCAATAGTAACCTTCAGTATCCCATGGCCTGAAAAGGCAAAAAGGCTTTATTTGGCATCCGAGTTTACTTCTTACTTTCCAGGTAGGTTTGAACTAAAAAAAGAAGGAAATAGGGGCTCAGTTTCCCTAAAAATATGGGAAGGTATTTATAAATATTTTTATTTTGATAATTACTACAATGTTTTAACTGATTTTGAAGTGGAAGATCATGAATTCATAAAAATTTATCCTTTTGATACCTTGTCATCTATAGCTAATATAGGTCTTCAAGATTTAAGAGACTCAATAAAAAACGGTTTATCTGATGAGCTCATAATACATGATGAGACTATGCCTTCTTTTATATCAAAACTTGGGAATAGATATCATATAAGAATTTTTACAATAAAAGATCAAATCGATGATATATATTTAATGTTTTTTAACGGGAAAAGTTGGAATGAAATAAAAGCAGAAAAAGTTTATTCAGATAATTACAGGGATTATTACGAGGCAATAGCAGATAACGATATAAAAGCTTATAAATTTAAGCTGATTATTGATAATCGAGAAAAGTACTTTGGTTTTGATGGTTTTGATGACGATAAACCATTTTATGTTTCTGATGGAGAAAAAGAAATACCATGGTATGTAGGAACGATTTATTATTTAATTTTTCCTGATAGCTTTTTATCAAAAGATTTTGATTATAAGGAAAGGTTACCAACAAAGATTGGTGGTAAGATTGATGATATAATAAACAAAATTGATTACATAAAAGACCTAGGAATAGAAACAATTTATTTAACTCCTATATATGTATCTCCCAGTTATCATAGATATGATGTTATAGATCACTTTAATGTAGATCCTAACTTAGGTGGGAATGAGAAATTTAAAGATTTAATAGAAAAAGCACATAAAAAAGGTTTGAAAATAGTTATAGATATTGTAGCTCATCATACATCCCCTTGTGCAAAGGAATTCAAAGAGGCTTTAAGAGACTTTAATTCTGAAAAAAAGAATTGGTACAGGTTTTTAGTAGAGGATTTAAAGGAAGTAAATGAAGAAACAATGAACTTTTTTAAAAATTATATAGATAACAACTGTCAGAAACTGCCTAAAGAATTAAAAAGCTTAAAGCCATTTTACGAATCTTTCTTCAATTTATGGTCAATGCCGAAACTAAATCATAATAACATAGATGTTGATAACCATTTTTGTGAAATAGTTAAGAGATGGTTAAGTTTTGGGGTTGATGGCATAAGAGTTGATGTTGCTCATGGAATACCAGATAAATCAATGGAATTTTTAAAAGAATGCGCTCATAGAGAAAAGGAATCAGTAACAATAATGGAAATTATGGGAAATTCATCAGATTTTCCCCTAGGAAAAATTGCTGATTCTGCAATGAATTACGAAATAAGAGAAAAGATAATAAAATTTTTAATAAATGAAATTAGTGCTTACGAACTATCAGAACATTTAAATAAACAATATATGAAGTTACCTGTTAATGTTTCAAATTCTATGTATAACTTGTTGGGAAGCCATGATACTCCAAGGATTATTAATGTTTTAGGCTATGATGTTGATAAAGTAAAAAGAGCTTATGTAATAATGTATTCCATTTATGGATCTCCCAGCATATATTATGGGGATGAAATAGGTTTATCAGGTCAAAAGGATCCTGATAATAGAAAACCTATGATTTGGAATGAAAACAAATGGAATAAAGAAATATATTTATTAATAAAAGAATTAAATAAAATAAGGCTAAATAATTCAACTTTAAAATATGGTTCATTTGTATCAAATGCTTTAAATAATGATGGGTTAATTATAAAAAGAAGATTCAAAAAAGATGAAATTATTGCTTATATAAGTAGAAAAGAGATTAGCGGAATAAAAATAGATAACCATAAAATCATTATTCAAGAAGGATATAATGAAAACAAATTAAACGGTTATGTAATAGCCCTCTCAAATTTACAATATTAATTTTTTTAATATAAACCGTAAATATATTTATACTCCTTTGTGTATACAATATAATTAGATAACTTTGGGTGAAATTATGGGTAAGTATAGGTCCTTAAGTGGAACTGCGATAGCAGCAATAGTTATAGTCGTTGTAATAGTAATAATAGCAGCAGGAGTTGGGGCATATTATGCAACAAGAAAGCATATTACTACGACTTCAACTACACCTGTTGCAACGACTACTTCTTCTGTTCCAAAAACTTCTACCACGACTACAACAACACCACCTCCAACAACTACGACCACTACAACAACAACGACTACCACAACAACTCATACTCCTGTAACAATAACTGTTGCAGATTCTTATAGTACATCAGAAAATGCTGCATTTAATCAAACAATAGCTGCATTCGAACAACAATATCCATGGATTCATGTAAATGTAGAGTATGGTGCTCAAGACTCCGCAAGCAATTACCAGAGTGAAGTACAGGCTGGAGATGCTCCTAATGTGCTAAGAGTATCAAGTGATTCAGCAGGTGTAGCATTTGCATCAGGCTGGTTATTGAATTTATCTCAATACTTACCTAAGAGTTATTTTGCAAGATACATAAATGTTACAATTCAGGACTCAATGCTTAATGGTTCAGTATATGGTTTGCCTGATGATGAAAACTCCATTGTAATGTTCTACAATAAGAAATTTGTGCCAGAACCACCAAATACAACAAATCAATTAATACAAATTGCTGAAAATGTTAACAAAACATACCATATATGGGGTATTGCTTACGGTGCATCAGATGAATATGGTTATAGATTTGCTGCATGGTTTGCTGGTTATGGTGGGCAAATATTTACTACGATAAATGGAAAAATATATCCAGATTTGAATTCAACAGCTATGGTTAATGCATTAAACTTTTGGTATAATTTAACTTATAATTTAAAAATAAACTACTTAGCACCATCGCCTGGAGCAGGAGGTGCAGAAGGTGAACTATTTACATCTAATCAAACAGCTATAATTTTTGACGGACCATGGGATTTAGGAAATTATTTCAGCGCTTTGGGCTGTAATTTAGGTGCAGCACCATTACCAGTTGTTAGCCAAACTGGGCTGTATGCAACTCCTTTTGTTGGTGCACAAGATTGGGTAATAACAACTCCATCAGCATCTGGGGCAACACCTGCACAAATAAATGCTTCATTATTATTCATAGAATTTGTAACGAACTATTCAGCAGAAATGAGGTTATGGAATATAGCTGGGGATATTCCAGCTTTAACTTCTGCATACAACACAGCTTTAAAAGAATTAAGTGAAACCAATACAACTAATACCACTATATTATGTTTAAACAATATAAAGAAAGGCATTTTAGAACAAGAAACTCATGGAATGATAATGCCAAATATACCGCAAATGGGTTCTTATTGGTCCTCATTCCATCAATATGCTAGTGAATTCTTTGCCAGCAAAATAAATGCAACACAAGCAGCTCAAGGAATGGAACAAGCATTTATACAAGCATTACAGCAATCCGGTTTACTATCACCAATTCCACTACCTAATTCTTTGTATTTATTGCAAGAATTTTCAACAAAGTATTGAGGTATAGTAAATGGTTAGTTGGAATACAAAACAAAAAATAATTGGTTTTTTATATATTCTTCCTCTTTTTATTGTTGTTTTGCTTCTTTTCTTGTATCCATTAATATATTCAGTTTATATTTCCTTTACTAACATGGCAGCTATTCACTTCCTTCATTTCAAATACATTGGATTGTTTAATTATGAAATGATGATTAAGGATAAATATTTAGCGACACTTTTAATAAACACAGTTATATGGACTCTTGGAAGCCTAATTCCTATGATAGCTTTAGGCTTATCATTAGCTATAATACTAAATCAAAAGGATTTATACGGTAAATCAATTTTTTACGCCATTCTAATTTTGCCATGGGCTTTTCCTGGTTTTATTTCATTATTAGTTTGGCAAGGCATGTGGGTAGATCCGTATGGATTCATGAATAGATATCTCTTACCATTTCTTCATTTGCCTCACGTAAATTCATTGATATCTGTAAGCTCTGCGTGGACTGAATTAATTGTAACCAATTTGTGGTTAAGCTTTCCCTATTACATGACAGTTTTCTATTCTGGTTTGCAAAGCATACCTCAAGAACTCTATGAAATAGCAGATGTAGATGGAGCGGGACCTTTGCAAAAGTTTGCAACAATTACATTTCCATCCTTAAGAAAAATTATAGCTTTTGTTTTTATAACAAGCTTTGTATTTACATGGAATAACTTCTACCCAATTTACATATTAACAGGAGGGGGTCCAGGTATTGCAACGGAAACCTTTACAGTTTATGCTTATCAGCAGGCTTTCAGCCAATATAATTATGCATTTGCAGCAGCTCTTTCAATAGTTTCCACAATAATAACTGTTGGTCTTGGTATAATTGTTTTAAAGTTTACTGGAGTTTTGGAGAACATAACATGAGGTGGTTAATTTGAAATTTAGGTTAATTAAGAAAATTGTGAGATTGATTATTTCATATTTGGTTCTCATTGCAATAGCGATATGGTCAGTTTTACCTATTTATTATATTATTATGACATCGTTTAGCAAAGTAGGTGGATTAATTTCAATAAGCATAAAGACGCTAATACCAAATCATATTTATTTGGGAGCATATAAAACGCTCTTAGAAGGAAGATTCATTCCATCTATAAAGGTTCCCAACTTTCCTATATGGGTTTTACATAGTATAGAATTAGCAGCTGCAACAGCAGTTTTATCTGTTATATTAGCTATGCTAGCTGGTTATTCCTTATCAAGAATGCAAATGCCAGCTAAGCAAACACTTGCAACATTTATTTATATAATAACGTTTTTACCTATGACAGCAACAGCTGTTCCCCTCTATCTCTTATTTGCGAAATTCCACCTATTGAATTACCTTGGCTTAATCCTGGCATATACTCCTGGTACAGCGGTTTTCGCAGCTTTTCTAGCTAAGCTTTCTATAGATTCTATACCTCCTGATTATGAGGAGGCAGCAATGATAGACGGATTATCAAGATTTCAAGCATTTTTAAGGATTATATTTAGATTAGCCTTACCAGTTGTTATGCTTACTGCCTTACTAGGCTTTTTAGGGGCATACATGGATTACGCTTTAGCATATGCTTTTATTGGTCCTGCATCAACAAAGTGGACAGCTATGATAGGTCTTTATTATTTATCAGGTTTGTTTAATTATGCAGCTGCTCCAGCATATAATATATTTGCAGCTGGAGCGGTACTAATGGGTTTACCATTAATGGGTTTATTTTTAGTATCCCAAAAGATGATGACTAAAGCTTATAGTAATTTAGCAGGGATAAAATAGGTGATATAAATGGAATACATAAAATTAGAGGATATATGGAAAACATATAAAACGAAAAAAGTTGTTACTACGCCTCTTAAAGGTCTTAATTTGTCAATCGACAAAGGGGAATTAGCGGTTATTTTAGGTCCTTCAGGAGAAGGGAAAACAACAATTCTGAGAGTTATAGCAGGTTTAATTAAACAAGATAAAGGTCATGTATTTTTAAGGGGGAAAAATGTAGATGATTTATCACCAAAAGAAAGGAACATAGCAATGGTATTTCAGAGCTATGCAATTTATCCATTTATGTCAGTATATGATAACATTGCATACCCATTAAAAATCTCACATGTATCAAAAAATGAAATAGAATCAAAAGTTAAATACATAGCTGATATTTTAAAGATAAGCGATATTTTGCAAAAAAAGCCTTCAGAATTGAGCGGCGGACAAAGGCAAAGAGTTGCTATAGCAAAAGCCTTAGTAAAGGGAGCTGATATAATATTAATGGATGAACCTATGGCAAACCTTGATGCAATTGTTAGAGTATATGCTAGAGAGGAATTAAAGGAACTTCACAGGAAATTAAATACTACAATAGTTTACGTTACACATGACCAAGTAGAGGCATTATCCTTAGCAACTAAATTGGGAATTTTGCATGATGGGATAATACAGGATTACGGGGATCCTATGGAAGTATATAAAAATCCAAGAAACAGCTGGGTAGCTTCATTTGTTGGCAACCCTCCAATGAATCTTGTTGAAGGTATCGTTAAGAATAATGAGATATCATTTATTAGGGGGAATTTAAAATTTGGTTTACCTAAAAGGTATTTAAACAATATTAATGATGGACAAGAAGTTATAATAGGCTTTAGACCTGAAGATGCTATTATAGGTAAAGGACAATTTAAGGGAAAGGTTTCTATGACTGAAAAAATCGGTGCGTATACTGTTATTCATATAGATGTAGGAGATAATGTTCTTTTAAGGCTAATTCAACCGGCGTTTGCTAATTATTCTAGAGGGGATGAAGTAAATTTTGATATACAAGAAGATTCATTAGTTTTATTTGATAAGAAAAGCGGGAAAAATTTGTTAAGATAATTATTACTATTATTGTTTTTCTTTGTATTTAATATATTAAAAACACTAATTTTCTTCATTTTACATCATATTTTACGGTAGATTTGTATCTAATATTGTTTTAAGTTTTATTTTAATAAATTAATGAGTGAAAAATTGGAAGATAGATTTTATAATGAGATTTTTGGTTCTTCTCCTAATAGGTTTGGGACTCATAGAATTTTGACGAATCTATATTTCAATTCTTAATCCTTGGGCTTTACTATGGCCACAAAGTATAGAATCTTTCACTTTTCTCTTCTTTAGCAGGATAACACCAACTCATACATGCGTCATTAATAGCCTTATTAACGTAATGGGAAGCCAAGACATTAATTTTCTCTAATTAATCCAATAATGTTTTGTATAACACATTCTTTTTAGGTAAAGAAGTCTTGACCTTAGTTCTGATTTTACTTCCACTTCTTACCTCATTTCTTTCTATCTTTGTCCTTTTCCACAACCAATCAAAAGCTTTCTCTAAAAGGCCTTCTATAGTTCTCTAGAAGCGTTTTAGTCTCCTTATTTTTATTATTTTTGCAGAATATGTTAGATAAACATATTCTTCTTTCGGTTTGAATGATCTAAGCCGTTAACAATGGCTTTAAAATTCTTTGAATTTAAAAAAGAATAATATAATTTATACTCCTATTTTACATAAAAATATTGGTAAGGGGACAACAAAGTTGGTAGAAAATGCAGGCCTATATCTGGTTGACATAGAATCTGTATTAGACGGTAGTGCGAGGAGAGCCATTGAGGAAGGTATGGTTCCTGTAGGAAGAGTGATAATATTAAAAGATCTAATTGAGTATTTTTATAACCAAGCTAAAAAAGGAATGAGCATAGGATTTACTGGTTTAGATGAAATTAAGAAGATAGGTAATATAAAAAGAAGTGGAGTTCAAATAGATATAGTGGAAAGAGATAGAAAATTAATAAAAGAAATAACTTATGAAGAATTAAAAAAAGAAATTAGAGATTACGCTTGGAAATCAAGTGCTATTATAATAACAAGTGATTTGATGATGTTAGAATCCTCTGAAGCGTTAAATATACCTGTTCTATTTACGGGATCTAAGAAATCTGGAAAACTAAAAATAGAAGAATTTTTTGATGAGAAAACTATGAGTGTTCATTTGAAAGAAGGAGCTTTACCATTAGCAAAAATAGGCAAGCCTGGCAGTTGGATATTCGTTAAGCTTTCAGATAAAACCTTAGATAGGTCTCAAATTGAAGAAATGTCGAGAGAAATAATAGAAAGGGCCTCTACAATGGAGGAAGGATTTGTAGAAATAGATAGAACAGGATCCACAATAATTCAACTTAAAGACTATAGAATTATAATTACAAGACCTCCATTAAGCGATGGATGGGAAATAACGGCAGTAAGACCAATAGTCAGACTAAAGTTAGAAGATTATAATTTACCTGAAAAGTTAATGAAAAGACTGTTAGAAAGAGCTGAAGGAATTTTAATAAGCGGATCACCAGGAGCTGGTAAAACAACTTTTGCTCAGGCTCTTGCAGAATTTTATTCTAGCAAAGGAAAAATAGTGAAAACTATTGAATCCCCCAGAGATATGAGATTACCTCCCGATGTAACTCAATATTCAAAAACTTATGCAGAAATGACAGAACTCCATGATATATTACTTTTATCAAGACCTGATTATACATTTTTTGACGAATTGAGAGACGATGATGATTTTAAGCTCTATGTGGATTTGAGATTAGCAGGAATAGGCATGGTAGGTGTAACTCATGCTACATCACCAATAGATGCAATACAAAGAATCGCTACAAGGGTTGAACTGGGTATGATACCAAGTATAATTGATACCGTAATATTTATAAATAATGGAAGTGTTGAGAAAGTTTATGAATTAGAAATAACTGTAAGGCTTCCTACTGGGTTAAAAGAAGCTGAGTTAGCAAGACCTGTTGTTGAAGTGAAGAACTATTTGACAGGTGAACTTGAATATGAACTATATACATTTGGAGAACAAACTATGGTAATTCCTGTAAGAAGAAAATATAGAGAAGGTAAAGGGGGTAAAACTAGCTTAAATTTATTGGAAGAGGACTTTTCATCTATATCAGATAAAATAAGTAGGCTAATTCCTAATGCGAAGACTGAAATAAGCGAAGGTAGCCTTATTATAAGGATACCTAGGCATTCAAGAGTTACAGCGAAAAAGGTAAAATCAATAAAGAAAATTGCAGATGAATATGGATTAGACTTAAAGTTTATACCATTAGATTAGGAGGATAAAACTATTAATGATTAATTCCACAATTATATCGTTTCTCTACGTTGGTGTTATAATATTAATTGCTAAAGTACTAGAAGAGAGCCTAAAAAAATTCTACATTCCAGCATTTGTTAGTATAATTGTTTCTGGTATTATATTGGGGCCAGCAGTATTAAATTTTATAGTTCCAAATCAATCAATAAATTTCTTATCTCAACTAGGCATAACTTTTATTTTATTTCTTGCTGGAGCTGAGGAGTTTAATTTAAATGAAAGGCCAAACATAAAATTATTTGTTGCGTCTTTAATACAAGTATTGATTCCCATTACTTTTATTTTGTTATTTTTTAAACTAATAAACACTGAGAATGCTTTAATATTAGCTGTACCATTAGCTATGACAAGCACTGGTCCTCTTGCAAGAGCACTTTCTGATATGAATATTTCAAAAACAAAAACGGGAACTACACTCTTTTATCAAGCTGTGATAACTGAAATTATATTTATTATTTTATTTGTAGGATTTAGTCAAAAAACAAGGATATTAGAAGCTTTCATCGGAACTTCTTTGGTAATAATAGCTATTTTTGCTCTAGGGCAAATATATTCGAAAATATTTTCAAAAATATTGTACTTATTAAAAGCAAGAGAAATTGAATTGGCATTAATAATATCAATAATTTTAATCGTAGGTTATTTCTCAGACTATTATGGCTTCAATGCCGCTATTTCAGCTCTTTTTCTAGGATATTTGTTTAGAGATTACTTCGAAGACAGACAAGAAATTTTAGAAAGAGTTCGAGGATTAACTTATGGTTTTTTCGAACCAATATTTTTTGCTGATATTGGACTAGAAGTTGTTAAGATAACAGCTAACATAGTTATAATGTCATTAATACTTGTTGGAATTGTTCTAGCATCTAAGCTTTTTTCTGGGTATCTTTCTTCCGATATAATAAAATTTCAAAACAAATGGCTCAATTCGTGGGCCCAAACGGCCAAGGGCGGCGTTGATACATCATTGTTGCTTATTTCATTACTGAGCAATTACATAACCGGATATCAATATTCTTTTTCGGTTTTAACAATAGCTATAGTTGCAATAATATTCCCATTTGTTTTAAGAAAATGGAAGTTACCTGGAGAAAAAATTGAAAATATTAAGCTTTCAATGCCATTATCAACTATTAAAGTTGATGACTATGACATATTGCATTGCGATTCTACATTATCTGATGCTGCAAAAATATTTTCAAAAAAAGATATAAATGAAATTGTTGTTGTTAACCGTGATATGGTTCCAATTGGAGTTTTTTCTATAAGAAGTCTCATAGATGTAGACCCTAACAATTACGAGAACACGATGATATGTGAAACCTATTTAAAACAAGTTGAAGTATTATTATATAATAATACTATAGGTGAAGCTATAAGAAGAATAAAAGATAAGGACCTCTATGTAATAGCTATAATTGATAAGGATGGTAAGCTAGTGTTCCCATTATATAGAAGAGATATATTAAGGATTTACAGCAGATAAAAATTTAGGTTTTATGTATAATATGATCTTGGTGGTAATAATTGAATAAAAATGATTTAGCAAGGTTCTCTAGACAATTATTAATGCAAGATATAGGATATGAAGGTATGGAAAAAATTATGAATTCCAAAATAGCTATTGTAGGCTGTGGTGCCTTGGGTTCAACCCAGGCAGAAATTTTAGCAAGGGCAGGAATTAAAAAAATCAAAATTATAGATAGAGATTATATAGATTTAAGTAATTTACATAGGACTCATATGATTACAGAAAAAGATGCTTTGGAATCATTGCCTAAGGCTATTGCCTGTGAAAAGTGGATTAAAGAAATAGATCAAAGTATCAAAGTAGAAAGTGCTATAGATGAATTTGATTCTTTAAACGCCGAAAAGTTTTTAGAAGATGTCGATTTAATTCTTGATGGAACAGATAACTTAGAGGCTAGATTTTTAATTAATGATGTTTCAGTTAAACACAACATACCCTGGATTTACGCAGGCGTTAATTCGTGGTATGGTAATGTTATGTTCATAAAACCGAATCAAGGGCCTTGCCTTAGATGCCTTATACCTGAAATTAGCAATCAAAATGAGAGTTGCGATATTATACCTTCTATTGGAACTATGACTTCATTAGTTTCTTCCATATCTTCTAATTTAGCTATAAGATACTTAGCAGGTAATGAAGTGCCCTATGGTGTTTTATTTGTAATAGATGGAAGAGATGTGAGCATAGAAAAGATAAAAATAACTAAAAATGAAAAGTGTACTACATGCGGTTTACATCACTATGAATTTTTAGAGAAAAAAACGTTAAGAGGTGTAGTAAAGATTTGCGGGACGCATGCTGTAGAAATAAGGCCAGAAAAATTTGTTAATTTTGATTTTAGTAAAAAAATTAATAAAATTAAAGAAAAATTTAATGTAATATCTATAAACAAATATAGTTTAAGAGTACAAAAAGATACTATTCAAATGGTTCTCATGAATAATGGCTTAGGCATGGTAGAAGGAATCGATGATATAAATACTGCAAAGAAAATATATGATGATCTCTTTAATATTTTAATTCAATAAGATTTAAAATTATTCATTATTGATGTCCTCAAGTTTTTTATTAATTGTTTCAACCCCATAAACATACCAAAATATAGATGCTAGGCCCCCAATTCCCCATAATATGATATTATATATTAAATATTGCATTACATCAAAAGAAGCTGCATAAAAAATAGAGGCCGCGTATAAAATATACGGCAAAAGTCTTGAAATAGCTATTCCCGTTGATCTAAAGTTTGTTGGAAATATAACTGGTTCTAATGAGACTCTTGCAGCCCATGCAAATTCTCCAAATAATCCATTTATAAATAACAGGGCCAAAAATAATTGTAATACATTTTTTGCAAAAATATAATCAATAACGACAAATATCATAATTATGAAACCTCCCATATAAGAAAAAACAGCAAAAAATTTCGTGCCAATTCTTTTAATAATGCCTAATGAAATGAAACCACCAATACTTTCCCCTAAATTATAAATAACTAATAAAATTGAAGTCAATTTAGGAAATAAGTAAGGACCTATAGTTAATGCTAATAAAGCATAAGTTAATGCTGTTGCAATTATCAAAGAAGTTAAAAAGTAAATTTTAAACCATAGCTGTTCAATTTTAACCCTTTTTCCAATTTCTTTTTTCTTCTTAATCTCCCATCTCAATGACTCGGGTATCATTAACCTAAATACTAGCATTAATGATATTGATGCTATTAAAGATATCAAATAATAAAATCTTTCTTGTTCTATTGAAAGAAGACCTGCTTTTAATGAAATGATACCGCCTATTAACACACCTACATTTGCAATGTTAGTTGTAAATATTAATACAATTTCTCTATATTTTATTGGAATCATTTCTGATAGATAAGTTAAAAGCGTAGGCATTTCTCCTCCAAGACCTATTTGAGAAATAAGCAAGCCTAAAATCAAAACCAAAAAATTATTTGATACTAAAACTATTAAAGAACCTAATCCATACAATAATAATGTTAATATAAACATATTTTTTCTTCCTTTAGTATCCGCTAGCCTACCTATAACCATGTTTCCTATAATTGTCCCTATTGGAATTGAAAGAAATATGTATACGTAATAATTTTGAGGTACAAAGCTCCACGTAGTTGAAATTGAAGGTAAAGCTAAAACTAGACCATAAATTAACATACTGAAAGATGAGGAAATTATTATTAGCCATTGATACTTATTTAAAGGTCCATAATCAATTCTGTTTATTTCATTCACAAATTTTCACCAAATAAATTGAATTGAATTAATAATATTAGCTCTGCTGAACGTTCAATAAAATTTAGGGATAGGATTCTTCTATAGCCCCTAGTACATCAGTTATTGAATTTTTATATCCTAAATCATTTAGAGATCTTGATAAAGCCGAGTAAGCTATCAATAAGTTATTTAGAGATGCTTGATATCCCATATGTCCAATTCTTGCAACTTTCCCTTCAAGCTTACCCCAACTACCTGCTATCATAACACCATATTTCTTCCTTGTTAATTCTCTTAAATCTTTATCATTAATGCCTTTAGGTAATAAAAAAGCTGTAACACTTGGTGAAGAATAATATTCATTTTCGGGATATAATTCTAGGTTCAGAGATTCTAATGCTTTTAAGGATGCTTTTTTTGCTAACTTATGCCTTTCGTAAACGTTTTCTAAACCTTCTTTAAATAAATTATTCAATGAAGTATCTAAAGCATAAATCAAAGTATCATTCATAGTGTAAGGAAACGTATCTTTGTAATCAAACATTTCCTTCCATAAAGTTAAATTCATATAGTACCCTTGGTAGTTTACCTTTTTAATCTTTTCCCATGCATAATCACTTAATGCAACTATTGTTAACCCAGCAGGTACATTTAATGCCTTTTGAGATCCACCAATCATAATATCTATATTATCAAATTTTATTTCTGATGTTGCTAAACTAGATACAGCATCAACAATAAGTAATGCTCCATGAGATTTAACAACTTTAGATATTTGATTTAAATCGTTCAAAATACCTGATGGTGTATCGCAATGCACTAAGGTAACAGTATCGATGTCTTTATTTTTTTCTAATGCTCTATCTATCTCATTCGGGTCAGCACTTTTTCTCCAATCTAAACCCATCGTTAATGGAATACCTTTGTACATTTTAACTAAATCTTTGAATCCATCGCCGTAAACACCATTATCTATAATTAAAACCTTGTCTCCTTGGTTTATTGTATTTGATATAGCTGTTTCCAAACCTATCATTGCTTCACCTAACATTATATAAACATCACCCTTTTTCATATTTATTAAATTCTTTAGTTTGTTTCTTAAGTTATTGTAGAAAACTATGAATTCTTCATCTAAATCGGTATTTTTAGCCTTGGTAATCATACTTTGATAGATATCTAAAGGAACTTGAGTGGGACCTGGAGTTAGCAAAATTTCATCTGTGTAATATTTAACCATACTTTCACCATCTTACATACTATCTTTTTATAAAGTAAAAATTTTAAGTGTTTATTTTTCAATATTAATTGTGGAGAAAATGTGGAGTTTATTTTGTAAAAAATGTGGGTTTGAAGGAGAAGAAAATAAATATTATCCTTACTGCCCTGTTTGTAAATCATCACTTTATATAAAAGGTATACCGCCAAAATTTAAACCCATACTTGGAGAAGGAAATACACCTATTGTTAAGGAAAGTATTAATAAAAATGATGTTTATTTTAAGCTTGAGTATCTAAATCCTACTGGTAGCTTTAAGGATAGAGGGGTATCATATAGCTTACAACTTGCTTCTCAATTAAAATACAAGTGCTCTGTAGAAGACTCAAGCGGAAATACTGGTATATCTACAGCAGCTTTTTCATCAAGGTTAGGAATTAAAAGCAAAATAGTTATACCAAAATATGCACCTCCTGGAAAAAAATCAATTCTAAGATCTTTGGGAGCTGAAGTTATAGAATCAGAAACAAGAGATGAAGCCTCAAATATTGCTGAAGAATTATCAAAGGAATGTTTTTATGTATCTCATGCTAGAAATCCTTTCTTCATTGAAGGTATGAAAAGTATTGCTGAAGAAATTAAACATATTAATCCCAGAGGTATTGTAGTTCCAACTTCCAGTTTTTCATTATTTTTAGGAACATATTATGGATTAAAAGAAATCGGAATAAATGCTAAAATGTTTGCAGTTCAAGGAAAAGAAACAGCTTCTTTAAGGGAATTTATCGAACCTATATATGAATCTAAAGGAAAAGAATCGAAGTTAGCTGATGGACTCGCATTAAAAAAAGCACCAAGGGTTTATGATGCATTAAGCGTCATTAAAGAAAGTAATGGTGGGCTATTAGTTATAGACGATGAGGAAATTAAACTTGGTTTAAAAAAACTATGGAATTTAGGTTATATGGTAGAGCCTACATCAGCTGTATCTTATATAGCACTAATTAAACTTAACGAATTGAATTATGATATAAACAAATATGTAGCAATGCTTTCAGGTAATGGGCTTAAATTTTATGACTTAATTGAAAAAATAATAAGCAAAATATAAATCAGTTTTTTAAATTGTACTTATCTAAAGCATTATAATTTCTAATATAATTAAAGTAATCATTCTTTTTGTCCGTGAACAGTAATTAATAAATTTTAAAAATTAAATAATTGTATAGAAATAAAG
>ERZ1669250.424-NODE-424-length-19719-cov-37.749593_pt1 | contig 19719 bp, 17 predicted proteins | sample MGYA00579295_ERZ1669250 | MGnify/ENA primary metagenome ERZ1669250 (study PRJEB41166, sample SAMN08046056) | hot springs metagenome | biome: hot spring; feature: acid hot spring; material: thermophilic sediment; isolation source: thermophilic sediment from acid...
AGCCTTGAGAGCTGGTCCCCTTATGGGGTCGGGAGTTCAAATCTCCCCCACGGCGCTTATTAAAACATAATTATCAGCATCAAAGTTTTAGTTTAACCCAATGGAATAAATCAAAAATGAACAATAATTTCCTTTATTAAAAATAAGGATTTTAAGCAAATTGTGTATTATTAAATTTATAACCTCCACATCATTATTCCTGATCACATAGGTTGCGACAATTCTTTAGGAATATTGGAATGATCTTTTGTTATATGTGATGATTTGTATGAATGCATATTGGAGGTGCTTTCTAAATCAAATTTAATTCTCTATTGGAGATATTTTTTAAGCTTCCTCTTTTACTAGCATTTATAGATATTCAGTGCATATTCCTGGATACCCTTTGAATGTAATTGATAACGCAATATTGTTTAATGGAACTGTAGAATTCGTAAAAAATTCAAAATTGCTATTGTCACCAATGAATACATTGTTTGAATTTATGATTATACCATTTGGATTTTCTATGTTAAAAAATATTATGAAATTGGAAAAATTGGCGTGAAAATAGTATCCTTTATAATTTTCTTTTCCTGTGAAAATTATAGGGGCGTTAGTACCATTATAACTGAAATACCCATTTAAATTTTCAGCATTTAATTTATAGTTTTCAGGAGAGGTGTAAATGAAAGTTGCATTAATGTAACCGGGAGCATAGCTTTCCTGATTTATTACTAATTTTCCTATAAATGGTTCCTGTGTGAGTATACCTGCATAATATAATCCTACCATTAAAACCGCAACGGCCAGAATTATAGTTATCACTATCATAAGGAAATTACCTATAACAGAGCTTACTCCGGGTTCTTTCACTATAGATGATTATATCCTATATTTTAATATTTTCCTAAAAGATAATAAATAAATATCCAAAGAAACTTTAAAACGATAATTATGCGGGAAAGACTATTAAGAGCCCTTATTTTCACTCATAATTATGCTCAGATTTCAGAATGCCCTAATATAATCTTAAGGAAGCATACTCTTGAATATGAGATAGATCTAAAATTAAATGGATTTGATGATCTTGAAAACCATTTGAGAAATATGGAATATTCTGAGATTTATTTATTGCCTTCAGAGGAGAATGATGTAAATGAACCTCCTATTGATATTTTCAATTTTGGTATATCACTGATGACGGAGGAGAAATACTGGATCGCCCATGAATATTTCGAAAAACTTTGGAAATTTTATAACGAACCAACAAGTAAATTCTTCCATTCTGTCGTTCTTTTTTGCGTAGCGATGGTCCATCATCAGATGGGGAGAGAGTCTATTGCATACAGGATATTTGACAATGCCAGAAATGAGATGTCAAAATTCCTGGACCCATCTTTGATTAGCTTAGATTTTTGTTATCCCTTACCGCATATGTTAATTGAAAAAATTGGTACTTTTGGGAAAGATATGATCGCTCATACGGGCCTTAATTTAAAAGATCCATCTGAGTCCTTTCTCTGAATGTATAAGAAAATAGCCAATGATGACATTATTAAGAATGCGAAACTAAAAATTAAGAGTGTATACATAACTCCCTTAACTGTTGCAAGGTATCCCAATAAAGGTTCTGCTATAGCGGTTATCAGTGAACTTATAAGAAATATTACTGAAAGTACAGTCGCTCTAATTTCCGTTGGAATAAGGACATTTACTTCCTCGCTTAGAATATTTGAATAGAAACCAAAGATTACGGAATTAAGTATAAGGAAGAAAATTGCCAAGTAGTTCTCCATTATTCCCGGGATGAATATGGTGAAGAATATAGCTGAAGTGAAGAAGAGCATTGAATTGAATCTATCTTTTGCAATAAATGATAATTTTTGTGTATAAAGCGACGATATACCTCTTAAAAGAACATCAATAAAGAATATGATCCCTATAATCGCGGTACCTATACCCATTTCCTCATAATAAGGCTGCTTGAAAATTATCATCATATTGATATCAAGTATCAGAGCAATCCTTATCACTAAAAGGGAAAATACTCTTCTCTCTTTTATGAACTTCCAGTAACCTATGCCACCTGAGACAGCTTTATTTGCTGTAACTTTTTCCTTAATTTTCAGCGTATTAACTGTTGATATGATTACTATTATTCCTGTAATTATTATTACAACCTTTAATCCAAAAAACTGACCAATAAATCCCCCAACAATAGATGCCACTGCAACTGAGAGCGATGCAAGGAAATTTACTGCACCATATATTTCTAGATATTTTAAATTGTGACTTTTAGAATAGTCATATGTGAGACTTTCCAAGGCTGAGGAATTTATTGCTACCCCGATTCCCCAAAGGATATAACTTAATGTAATCCCTAAAAATGATGTGAATATTCCAAATAATATTATTCCTATTCCAGTTGTTACAGATGAGATCATTAATGCTTTCTTCTTTCCTATTCTATCTGTAACTCTACCCAGCGGAAGACTAACTAGGACTATTGTAAGGTAAAAAATTACATCGAGGATGGTTACATAGTATAGAGAATATCCAATTCTCAGAAGATAAATTACCCAGATAGGATTTAACAGAAGAAATGAATATATGAAGGTATAAGTATAGATATTCTTTATGCTTTTCCTCAAGATTTAGCTCCTTAACTCCATTGAATAACTTTCTTTATTTCTCCCTTCTCCTTGTTTGTAAATATGCCAGTTTCCTCTGGCTTGTATATTCCAGTTATTAACCTGTCAAGAGACATCTTTCTTCCATAATTTGATATGAACTCAATCGCTTCCGCATAGTGAACTTTTGCTCCGTCTACGCTTCCTATTACTGCAATATTTTTATCTACAAGGTTCCCAAGGAATTCGTAATTGGATGAAGGCATTTGACCTGATGTTCCAAATAAAATAGAGATACCGTTATTAGAGATATTTAATGAGATATCTCTCATTATATCCATTGAGCCGACTGCATCAATTGCAAAATCCATCTTATACTTCTTGGAATGGGATGATATGCTTTCCTTAGAAGTATCTAAATAATTTATATCATTAATTTCAAGGAATTTAGCAACGGTATCATCAGGCGGATGGCGATTTACTGCAATTACATTAAGTCCCATCGTTTTAAATACAGCAGAAATAAGTAACCCTTCTGTGCCAGTACCAAACACGTAAAGATTCTTGCAATTCATTGTTGAATCGTCGCAATAAGTTGGTATTCTGTTTCTCTGAAAATTAAATATTTCAACCATTTTCATTACATTTTTCATTGGTTCAGTAAGAACCGCAAGATCAGCTATTGACTTGTCATTAACTTTGACTAGGAATTTCTCCTTATCGTAAAATTCTTCCCTCATGAATCCATCTTTTCCTCTGATTCCAGCTTCCACAAAATCACCATCTTCGCAGTAATCCTGTCTCCCAAGTCGACACATTCTACAATTTCCTGGTCTCCTGACCATAGGCACCACTATATCCCCTTTTTTGAATTCATTGCTGTCGCCTGAATCCTCAACAATTGCAAGTGCCTCGTGCCCAAGTACAAGTTCATTTCCGGTTTCTGTTCTAGCAAAATTTAGTCTTCCCTCGACTATTTCCTTATCAGTTCCACAAATTCCTGTTCTTAATGTTCTTAACCTGAGCCCTTTTTCTTCCCTTAATTTTATCTCTGCGATTTTTACTCCCCCCTTTGGCGGAGTTGTAAGTATTGCTTTCATATTTTCACATCTCCATTGCGATTACTCTAAGAGGAGACCCATCCCCCTCTCTTATGGACAACGGTATTGCAATCAGGTAAAAAGATTTGTTTATAAGATATTTCAGCACTGATGAATTTAAATTTTCAATAATAGGTATATCATTTCCAAGCAATATGTGATGAGTTTCAAAATGTAATGAGCCCGCTCTTTCAGCCGACGGGGAGTCTATTCCTACAACTTTAGCCCCGTATTCTTTTATTTTAATGGCATCGTCCTTATCAATATATGTAAAATTTTCAAATTCCTTAAAATTATTCCAATTTTCATTGTATCCTGTAAAAAGCAACAGTACCTTGAATTTTTGATCTGGTAATTTGATTCCTTCTCCCGGAGTGTAACTTATGCACGTTCCAATCCCTGATAATTCCATTGGTGAAAATTTATCAATCGTCCTGCCATTTTTTATGAAATGAGCAGGCGCATCAACGTGTGTTCCTGTGTGTGTACCAAAGTTAAGATTCTTAATGTTGTATCCATCGCGATCTATACTCTTGTACTGATCTATTTTTGGTACTGGATCTCCCCTGAAATAAGGCATCCCATCTTCTATATGGAACGATAGGTCATAAATTTCCATTTTTTATCACTCTTTATAGGTGCCTTTAACTACCCACGATGGTTCATCTTTATTGATGGATTCCATTGCGTCCGTTTTGAATTCCTCTATGATTTTCTCATTAACCTCTATTCCCAATCCTGGCTTACCACTTAATTTGAAGTAACCATTTTCTATTGAATAACCACCTTTTAAAAGTGACTTTTTCCAATCTGGCCAGAACATATCAAAACTTTCTTGTATTATAAAATTTGGCACAGCAAGATCTAGATGAAGTGTCGCTGCTGTTTGTATAGGACCGAATGCATTGTGGAAAGCTACCTCTATGCCAAATGCTTCAGCCATTGAGGATGCTTCTCTGGCCTCCATAATTCCCCCTATGTTTGTTACATCTGGTTGTATGATATCCACTAAATCTCTAACAAAATAAGGCAAAAATAGATTCTTATTCAAAACCCTCTCGCCCAAGGCTATTTTTGCCGTAGACCTTGTCCTCAACCTTGCTAGAGATTCCATTTGATCAGGATGTACTGGTTCCTCCATAAAAAAAGGCTCAAGATCTTCAAGAGCTTCTACTGCTCTTATTGCGGAATTTCCGGAGAATCTTCCATGAAATTCTATCAGTAGGTCCAAATCAGTATTCTGATCCAATGTTTCAACTATTTTCCTTGCCCTTTCAGTTCCTTTAGAGTCTATGTAATCATAATAATTTCCAAATGGATCAAATTTAATTGCCTTAAAACCCATTTTCTGAATATCCTTAGCATTTTTTAAAAATTGATCCGGAGTCACACAATCATTGTACCATCCATTGGCGTAAGCTTTAGCCTTTTCCCTCACCTTTCCCCCTAGAAGATCATAAATGGGGGCACCAAGTTCCTTCCCAACTATATCCCAGGATGCAATTTCATATGCACTTAAGGCTGAGGTTGATTCCATAGATACTGGGAGATAGAAAGAGTGCTTGTAAAATTCCCTTACATTTAATTTTATATTATGAACCTCTGCCCCTTTGAATATCCTTTCCACCTCTTTCATCTGCTCATAAACCGGTCTTGTCATTAGAGTTGTTGGTGCCTCACCATATCCTATGATACCATCTGATGTTGTCATTTTAAGAATAAGAATAGTTGAGCTCCAAGGACTTGACTTTTCTCCCTCTTCCCCTAATTCCATTATCTCTATTTCAGAAATTTTTGACATGCTTTTATAATTAGTAATGAACTATTAACTCTTTTCACATTATTCTATTTCATTTTTCATATTTTCTCTCATAAATTGCAAGTGCTATTGGAGCCAGATCTATAGTTTCATCCTTTATCTTGAACATCGGGACCTCCCTATAATAGTTTGCAAGCTCATGTTTTGTGGCTTCCTCAAGATCATTGAGAAATGTTCTGTCATTTTTCATTACGCCACCACCAAAAAATATTGCAGCTGGATCGAAAATATTTATGAGATTCGCTACGGCAATTGAAAGGTAATAAATCTCTTCGTCTATTATTAATGTTGAAAATGGGTCTCCGAGCCTTTTACCGCTAAAAACATCTTCTGCAACCAATCTTGTGGGGGATATGCTTGATAGAAAAGTTGATTTTCTTACTTCCCCAATATTTTCAATAACCCTCCTCGTAATTGCTCTCCCAGATCCGAGAGCTTCAATACACCCCCTCCTACCACATCCGCAACCTGGCCCATTAGCGAGGATTACCATGTGACCTATCTCCCCCGCATATCCATTTGACCCTCGGTAAATTCTATCATTTAAAAAAATTCCTCCTCCGATTCCAGTACCTATAACTATGTAAATGAAATCCTTGTATCTCTTACCCTTGTCGAATATTTTTACAGATATTGCCTGAGCGGTTGCATCATTATCTATAAAAACTTCTTTCCCAAAAGATTCGTTTAATTTTTGCTTGATATTAACGGAATTCCATCCTGTGAGATTTGGTGCATTGAGTACTATACCCTCTCTAGAGATGGGTGCTGGAAAAATAACACTTACGTCATCATAATCACTAAATTGCTGAGATAGTTCATTTATTTGACTTACAAGTGCATCGGGTCCTAAGAATTTTTTAGTCTTTACCTCTTTTCTTTTTATTATTTTACCGGTTCCATCGGCTAGAGTGCCAGTTATTTTAGTACCCCCTACGTCAAAACCCAGGTATTTCCTGTCAGTCACAATCGTACAGAGTTTTATCGAATTTATCTTTTTTTGTTTCAGACTATAAATGATTCTCCGGGTTTGAGTAATGGAACTTTTATTTCATTTTTCAGTAATTCCTGAAATTCCTTGGGGTTTGAATCTATTGGTGGCCATGTACCATAATGCATTGGGATAGCTATTTCTGGTTTTATCATTCTCGCTGCCATTGCAGCTTCCTTTGGCCCCATTGTAAAAAATCCCCCAATAGGTAACAACGCAACCTTTGGTTTGTAAACTTCACCAATAAGCTTCATATCTCCAAATAGACCAGTATCGCCAGCATGGTATATAGTAACACCATCTCCGGTGACTACGGTACCGGTACAGTTAGCGCTATGAACTGCCTGAACAAAACCTATCTTTATGCCTTCGAAATCTACCTGACTCCCAATATTCATACCTATGAGTTTCTCCTCCGGTAGTCCTTCCTTTTCTGCGTCCTGAATATTCTCAAATAGGCTGATTAATTTTGATCCTCTTTTTTTTACTATCTCGTACGCATCTCCTAAATGATCTGAATGCGAGTGGGTAACTATGATAAAATCTATTTTACCTAATTCGTCTGGCTTAATTGGTGACTTTGGATTTTCCTTCAGGAATGGATCTATTAGCACGTTTTTATTTTCGAATGATATTAGCCAAGCGGCATGACCAAACCAAGTCAATTTAACCATTTTCTACCACTGAAATGATAATGAAAAATAATTGATAAATATTTTTAAAAATTAGTAATTAAAATTGAGATTTGATATTATAGTATTGGCAACATTTTGGTCTTCGAAATAGCTTATACCGGAGTATGTGAAAGAATCAAATTCGGAAGTATGTAAGTCTGGAAACTCATAGGCGTAATTATAATTGATTGCAGTTGCAGAATTTACACTTACGACTCCGTCATTATCCCCGCTGAAAAACAAATAACCCCACCATGGATCATAATTTCCTGCATACACTATTAATTGTGTTGAAGGATAATAATAAGAAATGTTGTTCATATTGTTCTGTAGATTGGTCAAAAATGTTGATCCCGGAACCATTTCATCAGCTTGATAACCAACTATAATATCGAGTCCTAAGTATGAAGCAATTGAGGCAAATGGAGAACCTAGGAATGGTGTTCCTATGAATATTACGTTTTGCACCGTTAGGGGGAGTTGTTCGTTTTCCATCATTTCTGAAACTATTAGGCCCCCCATGCTATGAGCAACAATGTCTATGTTCACATTTCCGTAATAATAATAGAGGTTTTGAAGACCAATGTATAACTCTTGTGCAATATTTTCTATAGGAGTGTTTGAAGTTCCTTGGAATGATGTATCCGAGAATTGATAACCATTACTATAATTAATATAGAATCCTCCATAATATGCCACTACACCAACTATATACCCTGCATTTATGAGTTGTTGGTATAAATTTACTCCTGACTGCCACTGATCTGAACCCTCCGAACCTGTTATAGAATATCCGTGAACTAGTATTACTATTGTCGGTGTTGATGCGCCGTGTGCAGGTATAAAAGTGAAAAGAAATATAGAAGTTAACGCTATAATCAAAAATATTGATTTTCTCATATTAATATATTATTTGTCTTGTATTAATACTTTTTTCCTCATATGGAAGTTAGAGTTTATATAACTCAGATTTTCTTTGTTTTAAAACAGGAACTGCTTTTCTAACCTCGTTTATCCTTTCTTTCCTTAACTCTGTAGTGATAATACCCTCCTCTTCAGAAGCCCTCATTATTATATTTCCCATTGGATCAGCAACACACGTTATTCCTGTAAACACATTACCTATCTGGTTTGAGGTAAGAACATAGATTGTATTTTCTATTGCCCTTGCTTTAACCAGCGTTAACCATTGATCCTCTTTGTTATACCCCTTAACCCATGCGCTAGGAACTATTATCGCATCCACTCCTTTCAATGCCAGAGTTCTAGCTATTTCTGGGAATCTTATCTCATAACACACCATTAATCCTATTTTAAATTTACCTAATTTAAAGATTGGAAAATCATTGTTAGATGATAAATAAATTTCTGATTCTTTAAAATTAAATGCATCATAAAGATGCGTTTTCCGATAAATTAAATCTAATTCACCTTTATCATTCACCAATATTGTGGTATTGTATATTTTGCTTTTACCGTTTATTTTTTCATAGACACCAACAATAATGCTTATATTATGTTTTTTTGCAATCTTTTTTATTCTACCTACATATTTACCATTCAATGGCTCAGATTTTACAGATCTTATATCGTTACTTTCTTCTACTGGTGAATAAAACATAAATATTTCCGGAAATACGATCAAATCTGATTTTTGCTCTTTGGCTCTTGAGACGTAATTTTCTATCTTCTTTAAAGTAACTCCCTTATCCGGGTCACTTTTAGCCTGAACTAATGAAATCTTGAGCTTATAATTTTCAATCATCGATTAATTCATGACCAATTTGGTATTAAATAATTATTAACATATGTCCATCATTTTGTTCTCGCGGTTAAATTATAATCAAAAAGTATTTACAGTTATAATAAAGAGAATTTTTCAATTACTTTGACTGCATCCTTCTTTTCTTTAAAACCTTTAAATTTCATGAATTTCCCAGATTCAAGCTCTTTATAGTGCTCAAAAAAATGCCTTATACTTTCTTTACTATACTCAGCTAGATCATCAATATTCTGAAGATTTTTTGATATTGGATCTATCTTTTCGATAGGAACTGCAATGATTTTATCATCTATTCCTTCCTCATCTTCCATTTCTGCTAGACCTATAGGCTTACACTTAACAATAATTCCGTGGTCAATCGGTAAAGAGGAGATTATCAGAACATCAAGGGGGTCTCCGTCAGCTCCTTTAGTTAATGGAATAAATCCATAATTTGCTGGATAAATCATAGAAGTTGAAAGTATCCTATCTAGCACCAACCCCGATAGCTCTTCCTTGTATTCATATTTCATATTATTTCCCTGTGAAATTTCTATATAGGCGTAGAATGTTTGAGGGAAATCGTCAGTCTGTTCTTTCAAATTCATAAATTTCAATTCCCTAATAGTACTTAAAATTAATTATACTGATTTTACCGCTTTGAATATTAAAGAGTTTTTTTACCAACTGCCATTTTAATTTTTATAGGAACTTTATTTATTGATTTTGCTATTCTATCCTTCATTTCCTCATCTAATTTTTCTAGGTTATGAACTACTCTCAGGTGTTCTATAATCTTAGGAACTATTTCATCTACATACTTTCCATTAGCTTCATAATTGCATTCAAACCCTATGTCCCTGCATTTGAAAACAAGTTTTGCCATTTGCTCATTTATTGAATACATATTACCTTATATTATTTTTCAAATCATTTCGATTAAAAAAAATTGGATTGAAAATTTCTATTGAAGTTGAAAAATATAGTTCATCACCTTCGCGTTTTTATCTCATTATAAAGGGAATATTGGCTTCCATGTTTTGTAATTCATCTCCTCCCTAAAGGTCGGAGCTTTCTTGCTCGTTTCATTGTAATGAGTTTCTATGAAGAACAAAAATTTGAGGCAATTAATCGATTAAGAGCAGCCCATCTTGGGATGTAGATTTCTAAATGAAGATTAAATGTATTCTTATCTTATATTACTATTCTAAGGGTTTTAGAAAAACGTCCATATTTGTAGTTATATATATTCAGAAATAAAAAACATTCAATCAAAACCACGGCCAAAGCAGAAGGTTTCATTCTAGAAATTTATTCAACTTGTTAACCTAACATAATAAGAGGGAAGAAAAATTAGATGATATCCCAGTAGTTATAATATGAATTTATGCTTGATCAAGTCCAAATTATTATACCAGAAGATAATTTTGAATATACTATTTACATTACCTAATTAAAGCGGGGGTTGTCGAGCCTGGTCAAAGGCACCAGATTCAGGGTCTGGTCTCGTAGGAGTTCGGGGGTTCAAATCCCTCCCCCCGCATCTAAAATTCTTTTATAGCACATTATTACATATTGTGGATCGATGAATTAAAAAGATTTTCTATTTGCGTAATACTATAATAAATTAATTAAAAAAATTAGAGTTCCTTTTTATCCTAGATTTTACTACCTTTTTTAGTATAACAAACCTAGATAATTTATTTATAATAGAAAAATCTCTAATTATAGGTGCATATTATGGCACTAAGTAAAAAAGCAGGTATTGTAATAGTAGTTGTTGTAATAATTATAATTGCTGGAAGTATTGCCGGTTATGAATTATCGAAACAATCTACAACACCTACTACAACAAATATAGTATTGTATACATGGTGGGCAACTACAGGGAAGGTTGCTCTAAGTCATTTGATACCAGCATTTGAAGCAACACACCCAGGATATACTGTTTCTGAGGAAATAAGCCCAGGCGGCGGAGGAGGTAACTCCTTGATAGCAGTTATGAGTTTAATTTCAGCAGGAAAACCACCTGATGCATTTCAAACACACTATGGTCCTTGGACTTACAGTTATGTGAGTGTTGATCCACAGGGAGTGAATGGATTTGTAAATTGGACGTCTTATTACGAGTCTAATCTTAGTGGTCACGTTGTTCCATCAACATTTGAGGCAGGCGCAATGAACGGTGTCCTACTTTCAATGCCAGTAGAGGTGCATACCATGGGACTGTTATACATGAATAAAAATGTCCTTCAGCACTATAATATCCCTGTCCCTACAAATGAAATGCAACTCCTTAATGCCACTGAACAGTTAGTAAAAGATGGTTTCTATAACTCAACATCAGCTCCTTGGGGTATTTCAGCAAATGAGGGAGGATGGGCTCAGTTACAACTATGGGAAAACAATTTCCTTGCGCTTGCTGGACCTAAACTCTATAATGAATTTACGTACGGTACATTAAATACATCCAATCCAGCTGTTCAGAATATAATAAATGAAACCGATAGTTTGTTCCTAGCCGAATCTTCCTATGATTATCCTGGATGGCAATCAATGTCATGGACGCAAATGGCTTCTGAGTTAGTTGAAGGTCATATTGCATTCCTTACCGCCGGTGATTTCGTTACTAATTATATGTATGATTTTATGAATACGACGTCGTATCCGGCCACGAGTCAATATATTAATCAGAGTAATGCAGTAGTTTTAGTCGAACCTTTCCCTGGAACACAAAATGAATTTGTAATAAATCTTGATGCAATTGGGGTCCCCACAGGACCAACGGCTGCTGCTGGAAGTCTATTCGTCAAGTACTGGACATCCTATAGTGGTGATAAGATATGGACTCAATGGAAGGGTATTTCCTATTGGAACAACGTAACAACTGACTATTATAATACTCCTGAACAATGGTATATGTACCAAAGACTTATCCAAACACCAAGCAATGATTTCGTTTATGCTCTATCAGATGGTGGATTATTTGCAAGTCCATTTTCAACACTTACGGGTTCATTAATTACACTTCAGGAAACTGGATCTTCCAACGTTAACTCTTGGAACAGCGTCATAAATTCACAATTGCAGGTAGAGAAATCATCATGGCTTTCTGCTAATAAAGTCGGATTAGGATACTTGGGATTCCCAGGGCAGCCATTTGGATCATATCTTCCTCCATGGGCAAATTCAACGTATAACAGAACTGGCCAGAAGAGCCCCTCAACAATTTCATCCGCGAACCAGCCAATAACTGGATTCAACCCTGTAAAATCTAAGAATAATGACGCATTTGTTTTCCCAATTAGTAGCTTTGAGTTCAAGGCAATCGTATCTAACCTGCAAAGATCATCAAAAGATGTCAGGAGCGGGGTAATTTATTAATGGATAAGAAAACTTTCTTTTTTTCTTTCCCTGTTTTATTTTTTGCAACCATTTTAATTTATTTACTGTTATGGAATGTTTATTTTTCCTTCACCAATTGGTCAATTTTAAATCCAGTTCCAAGATTTGTTGGATTAAGTAGTTATTATCAAGTTCTTACCTCTTATTATTTTATAAATTCACTTACACATTCATTTTTGATTTCTAGCACTTTGGTTATAGTTGGTAATTTGTTGGGAATGACACTTGCTGGTCTTCTTTATTCTATTAAAAGTAATAAGGTTAGGATGACGTATATGTCAATTTTTATCTATCCGTTGACAATTTCAATGTCCGCTAACGGATTGATATTCCTTTGGCTATTTAATCCTAATATTGGAATTAATACTCTGCTTTCTTTCCTTCATCTTCCAACATCTCCCTGGTTTTCTTCAACAAAAACTGTTTTGCCTAGTCTCATAATAATAATTATATGGGCTTATTCTGGTATTTCAATGCTATTTTACCTTGCATCATTTATGAACTTGGATAAATCGATAGTAGAGGCTGCTAGGATTGATGGCGCAAACTTTTTCAGAATATTTAGAAAAATTCTTGTTCCTAATTCAATGAATGGATTTGTTGTTTCAACAGCTCTGTTATTTTTATTTTCATTTAGGGTATTCAGTTTGCCTTTTGTCATATCCGGTGGCCCTTCTAATATATATTTACAGACACTACTAATTTACCAATATTTCGAATTTTCTACCTCCTATTTTGCTAATGCATCTGTTGCTTCCACAATAGTCGTAATAATAGCACTTGTAATTGTAGTACCGTACGCCGTACTTGGAATGAGGAGGTGGGCTCATCACTGATAAAAATGACATAAATATGAAGAGAGGAGTCAACCCGTTAACAAAGGTAATCATAACCCAGATAGTTCTTATATTTCTCATGATGGTGTGGTTAATACCGGCATATACTATGATCATAAATGGATTTAAAAGTAATTCAGAAATATTATCTTCCAAAGCTCTCGTTCCACCCATATCTTTCAGTACTTATGCCTTTCAGCAAGCCTGGGCTGGCCTTGAGCAACCTATTCTTAATAGTCTAAGTGTAATTTTACCAGTAGCAATTATAAGTACGGTCTTTGGGTCTATGGCTGCATACTATTTCGATATCCTGTCAAATAGTTTCAGCAAGAGAAATAAATTCTTCAGTGATTTTGCTTTTACAATTGTTGCGCTTGCTACATTTATACCTTACCAAGCAACTCTAATGCCACTCACAAGGTTTATGGTTTCTATAAATGGTTTGGGAACTTACTGGGGATTAATATTTGCTTACTTGATATTTTATTTACCTACAGGTGCATTACTTATGTCAATATTTATATCCGTTGTGCCTGCAAGATTAACTGAAGCCGCAAGGATAGATGGAGCGAGTGATTTAAGAATTTTTTTCAGAGTTGTCCTCCCATCAGTACTGCCAGGATTTATAGCGACCCTGATTTTTATTTTTATAATGTCTTGGAATGTATTTTTCATCCCGCTTGTTCTGGTAACGAATCCATCAATGTCATTAGTTTCAGTTTCCGTTGAGTCTTATACGGGGGGATTTGGGACTCTGTACAACGAAACCTTTGCTGCTGCAGTATTAGCATCAATGGTACCCCTGATATTATTTATGTTTCTTGGCAGATATTTCATTAGGGGTTTAATGGCTTTAGGTTCAGGAGGGAAAGGTGTATAATTTATGGTTGAGATTAGAGTTGATAAAGTAACTAAAATATTTAAAGCAAAAAAGAAAGAAGTTGTTGCATTAAAAGATATTGATTTAACAGTAGATAGTGGAAAATCATTTGGAATTGTTGGACCTAGCGGGGCTGGCAAAACAACGCTGATGAGAATCATCGCTGGTCTTGATGTACCGAATAAGGGTGAGATTTATTTTGGAGATCAGCTGGTATCAAAGGACGGAAAATTAATAATATCTCCTGAGAAGAGAAATATAGGAATGGTATTTCAGAATTGGGCCCTTTATCCTAATATGACTGCTTATGATAACATAGCTTTCCCTCTAATATCTCATCATTTAAATAAAGAAACAATAGAAAAAAGAGTAAAAGATGTTGCTACAACATTAGGGGTGGAGAATGTTCTAACACATTATCCAAGGGAAATGTCTGGAGGACAGCAGCAGAGAGTATCTCTGGCAAGAGCATTGGTCAAGAATCCCTCTATTTTAATTCTTGATGAACCATTCAGCAATCTTGATGCTGCTATGAGAGATAGTGCTAGAGCCCTTGTCAAGAAAATTCAAGATGAACTCAAAATTACAACCTTAATAGTCTCACATGATCCGGCAGATATATTTTCAATTGCTAGCCAGGCTGGTGTATTGCTAGATGGAAAATTTGTACAAATTGACTCCCCCCTGAGAATTTATAATCAGCCTAAGTCACTGGGAGTAGCAAAATTGGTTGGGGATATTATTACCCTTAGTGGTAATATGGAGGTAGAAGGAAATAAGAGATTTGTAAGAATAGCAAATTTAGAATTCTTAATACCAAATAGTTCAGAACATGTGGAAAAAATTACTTTTGGATTCAGGCCTGAGGATGTCAAGATTTCAGTTAAGGATGATTTGACTGATTATACTAATGCTGGTAAGGTAATTGTAAAGGTATCAAGCTATTCCGGGGGTGCATTTAGAATTATAGTTTCACCAGCAGAGTCAGAAAAGGTTGAAATATTTGCTTTCAGCGATGTACCATATGAGATAAACCAATCCCTGTTTTTTTATTATAAACAAGATAAACTAAAAATATTTCCACAATGATTCTTTTACCAATAATTTCTTTAAAATTTGATTTCCTATACCATTTTTAAAAAATTTATTTAGGGTAGATAAAAATTTATTCACATTATTTCGGAAATAAAAAATGCTCACAATCAGCAAGGGTTAAGTAAAATGGAGGAACAGTTTCGGTCGTTAGTAATCGCGGACTAAACAACTCGCCTTGCGGCTTGATGCTTACATCCCGATCCTATCAAACTCCTCTTTTAGGAGAGACCTAATGATGATGCCTCTTTTCGGGGACGGCTTCGAGCTTAGATGCTTTCAGCTCTTATCCGCTTATGACGTGGCTGCCCGGCGAATGCCTTGTCAGACAACCGGTAAACTAGAGGTCACGAACCCCCGTTCCTCTCGTACTAAAGGGTCCTTCCCTTCAGGCATCAACGCACTCCCACGGAGAAGCAACCCTACTGTCTCGCAACGTAGTGAACCCATCTCAGGATCCCTTTTAATGGGCGAACAGCCCCACCCTTGGCAGCTGCTGCACCGCCAGGATAGGAACAGACGACATCGAAGTAGCAAACCTCCGGGTCGATATGAACTCTTGCCGGAGACGACTCAGTTATCCCTGGGGTAACTTCTCTCTTATCACCCGCCCCCACTAAGGAGGACTGGGTGGTTCGCTAGGCCTTGCTTTCGCATCTGGTTCCCTTATTGTGTGTGAACCAGTCAAGCTGGCTTTTGCCCTTACGCTCTACGGAGGATTGCTGACCCTCCTGAGCCAACCTTTGGGGGCCCTTGTTATCTTTTCGAGGGCGTGGCGCCCCACCCAAACTGCCCACCTATCGGTGTCCCTTCATCAGGTTAGTGACATAACCCCAGAAGGGCGGTGTTTCATCGGCGCCTCCAGATGCCCTGACGAGCATCCTTCGACGGCTCCCGCCTACCCTACACATCCAGGACCATATCACAACGACAGGCTGCAGTAAAGCTCCACGGGGACTTCGCTTTCACGTGGGAGAGACTGGATTGTGCACCAGTACATCAATTTCACGGGACTCAACGCGGGGACAGTGGGACCCTCGTTGGGCCTTCATGCAAGCCGCCAATTAAGCGGCTAGGTATTACGCTACCTTAAGAGGGTCATAGTTACCCCCGCCGTTTAGCGGCCCTTCTCCCCGTTGTACCGGGTTTTCAGGTACCGCCACTGGGCAGGCTTCAACCGCAATACACACCCTTTCGGGCTAGCTGCGATCTGTGTTTTTGTTAAACAGTCGGAGTCCCCTAGCCACTGCGACCTACTTCTTCGCGAAGTAGGCACTCCTTCTACCGAAGATACGAAGCTAGTTTGCCGAGTTCCCTCGCGTAGATTCGTCCCATACGTCTTGGGCTTCTCACCCAGGGGCACCAGTGTCGGTTCTTGGTACGGTCTCAACCTTGACCCTCAATAACTTTTCACGGACTCCCGGAATTAACTGAACCACCACTAGGGCAGCTCACGCTTTTTCCTCTACTTCTCACCATTACGGTACTCCGTAGAATTATAAGCGTGAATGACCTGACGCGACCACTCAGTCTATCCCGAAGTGTCATTATTGAGGCAAAACAGTCGAGGCAACGGAATATTAACCGTTTTCCCTTTCGGTAATCTCGTGTTAGGGATTACCTTAGGACCGGCTAACCCTCGGCTGACGAGCGTTGCCGAGGAACCCTTAGCCCTTTCGACGGAGTCGATTCTCACGACTCTATGCTGCTACTTTCACCAGGATCCGCGATACTGTCGGGTCCATACCTTCTCTCGAAGATACTTCTGCCCCGGCAGCACGCCCCTCTACCGAATCACCTCTCGGTGTCCGAAGGTATCGGTGTATAGTTTAGTCCCGTCCATCTTCGGAACCCATAACCTCGGTGGGTGAGCTGTTACGCACTCTTTAAAGGATGGCTGCTTCTAAGCCAACCTCCCAACTGTCTTGGGTTACAGATATCCTTTAGGTTACACTTAACTACAACTTGGGGACCTTAACCTTCGTCTGGATTCTTTTCCTCTCGGGGATCAAGCTTATCCCGATCCCCTAGCACCGGACTTCTACGACTCTAGCAGTTTCGGAGTTTGTTAAGAGGGCCAACCCTTTCGGGTTAGCTTACCCTATACATTTCTCTACGCCACCAGACGTCTCCATCCAGGTCTACCTGCGGGTAGTCTCGAGGGGAACCCGCTATTACCGGCCTAGATTAGCCTTTAACCCCTAATCCCAGGTCAACCGAACGATTTGCACATCAGAACCGGGTCGGTCCTCCACCCAGCTTTCGCTAGGCTTCGACCTGCCCAGGATTAGATCGACCGGCTTCGGGTCTCCCACCAGCGACTTCACGCGAGCCCACGTCGCCCCTCCCTTTCGGTGCGGGCATGTTGCTTTCGCTCCGGCTCCTTCCATTCTGGAATTAGCCTCGCCGCTGATTAGAACTCCCTGGCCCGTTCTTCAACACGGACAGCAAGACACTGATCTGTCATAGACTTCATCTCTTTCATGCCTTGCCAGTTTATAGCCACTTGGTTTCAGGTCCTTTTCACCACCCTTTCGGGCTACTTTTCAGCTTTCCCTCGCGGTACTAGTTTACTATCGGACTCGGGACGTATTTAGGGTTGGATCTTAGTGAGACCCGTATTCCCGCGCGGAAACCGACGCACGGTACTCTGGAAATTCAAACTTGTTGCTCGAATGATTACGTTCACGGGACTATCACCCTCTATGGTGCTTCTTTCCAGAAGGCTTGAACTTCTCATTCAGGGCTTTAGTTTGACTCCTAACTCCACATCTTTCCTATCTTTCGATAGGCTATTCGGTTTGCCCTCTGCCGCTTTCGGTCGCCCTTACTAACGGCATCCCATTTGGTTTCTTTTCCACCCGGTACTAAGATGTTTCAATTCCCGGGGTTCCCCCTCCCTTTCGGGAGTTCCCCATACGGGGAAGGAATTCCCATTCGACGATCTTCGGATCTTAGGCTCCATGCGCCTCCCCGAAGCATATCGCAGCTTGGCACGGTCTTCCTCGGCGCCCGAGCCGAGCCATCCCCCAAGTGGCCTTTGTACTGTTACACTCCATTCTCTATATCTTAACCCTATGCTGACCTTCATTAATCCTAAAAAGGATTTCAGTCCTTCCCTGATGATACAAGATCACCAGGTGCACAATGAGCAAAAGAACTATAGCAATACGCTGTATATATAGATTTCTTATCAGATGATTTTCAGCTTTTTTCCAAGTCCTTGCTTATCAATAATATCAGCATATTTAACTGGAAGTGTCAGAATGTCCTCCTTCCTGAGGTTTATTTTTTCCCCCATAACAGAAATATTTTGAATGTCCTGCTTTATGTATACTAAAGCGTATTCTTCCCCTTCGTCCTCCTTTGTTGAAGGTTCATCTGTAACTGTTTCTTTTTTAGATTCATTTTTAATTGTTGGAATCTCCGGATTTGTAATTATCCCGCCGTGTAATAATTCCTCTAGGAAATTTTTAATGGTTTCACTTAATGATTCATAAAAAATCTGTTCCTCAGGAGTTAAATGACCTTCAACACGTTCCTTTTCTTCCAATGACTTTGCCATTAGAATTTTCGATATTCTCCTTTCAACAATTCTTCTAAAATTTTTTTCGGAATTTTCCAAATCCATGATGTATTTACCTGCAAGTCTGGAATTCTTCTTGGTGGTTTCTATATCTATTTTACCCTTCAGATCCTCTAAGTAATTTCTTACGTCCTTGTAAAACGTTGAAGGGATTGGAGTTAAGTCATAATTCTTTACCTCTAATCTTAGTAGAGAAGACAGGTAGGCCTCATTAATATCTCCCTTCATTATAAGACCAATTATTACTCTGATAAATTCATTTCGTAACTATTAACGATTCTATATAATCACTATATATTTCAAATAAATGTGGTATTTTGGACTGTTTTATAACCGCACTGGATGTTCCAGTAAACAAAAAAACTTCATACCTCCCGCTTATTTTCTGAAAATCTATATTAAATCTTCCAATGTATTGAACACTCTGATTTTCCTTTAAAATTTTCTTTAGATTTGATATTACCTTTGATTTTTCGTAATTGCTGAGATAATTTGCGAATGTTTCGTAAATAAAAAACGTTTTTTCCCTCGATTCGAAAGTAGATAATATATCAGATATTTTTATGGATAAATCGTTATCATTTTCTGTATCAGTTAAGAAACTATATTTTGATTCTTTGAATTTGGATTTATGCGGTTCAAATAGAACCTTATCAGTGTATCCTTTCATTTGCGTGTTGGAGGAAATAAGTGTAAATTTTAATTGTTCGTCAGAAAAATTTATTGGAAATCCCATAAATTTCTCAAAATCTACTTTATCAGGTTCTGAAAGCTTCATAACTATGTAATTTGAAATATTCGAGAAGAATAATGCCTCAAGATTTGATGAAATTACTTTAAAAGAAGTAGTTATAAAAAAAATTCTTAGACCAAATTTTCTTCCAGTAGATATCATATCGGAGATAAATTTGCTTTGGTAATCCTGGGCTTCTTCAAGAAATAAATAATAGTTACCGTTTCTT
>ERZ1669250.425-NODE-425-length-19689-cov-4.133595_pt1 | contig 19689 bp, 20 predicted proteins | sample MGYA00579295_ERZ1669250 | MGnify/ENA primary metagenome ERZ1669250 (study PRJEB41166, sample SAMN08046056) | hot springs metagenome | biome: hot spring; feature: acid hot spring; material: thermophilic sediment; isolation source: thermophilic sediment from acid...
GTGCTGGTACTTGTGCTTTATCCTCCGCTTGAGGTGCTTTTTGGCGTATTGGATGAGAAAAGCATAGAGGAGATGTCAAGCATGTCTAACAAGATTCCCGGAATAAAGAAGCTTGCAGATTACATCTACGCTTACGCCAACATTTTTATTGCTGCAAAAAGAAATAAACAGATAAATAACGGATAAATAACTAGAACTGATAGATACAAAGTGTAAATATACCAATTTATTTAAGAAGGATAAGATGGAAGCGGGCTACGAAGAATCGAACATTACGAACATAGGAATCAAGAGTGTGAATGTCACTTCTTTCGTGATATTCGGAAAGATATTTGCGATAATTGTCAGCGGAATCACCTTCCTTATAGTTGCAAGGCTTCTTGGACCTTCAAACTACGGAATCTATATTCTTGCCTTGGCTGCCGCAGGTCTTTTTGGCTCCTTTTCACAGCTTAACATAGGCGCCTACTTCAACAAGAACATCCCGCACCTGCTGCTTACCGGCAAGCGCGACGAAATCGCCCTGTCGTTGGGGAATGGGTTTGTCCTGTTGGGTATTTTCTCCATAGCGGTTGTAATAATCGGTGTAGCGTTGAGCAGTCCAATCGCAACATACATATTTCACAACAGCTCTGCAACGGATTCGGTAGCGCTGGCAATGTTTACCATAATCTTTTCGCTTGTTTATACGACGGCATATTCAATACTCATCAGCTTCAACGATGGAAAGAGGCTTATGTTTTTGTCTGTTACAAACAACAGCATGCAATCCGCATTCACCATCTCGCTTGTCCTTCTAGGCTTCGGGGTTTTTGGTGCTATAAGCGGGCTCATAATCGGCCTTTTTGCGGCAATGCTGTTGAGCCTATTCTATATAGAAAAACGCTCTAAGATAGCGTTCAGTCTTGACGAGTTCAGGCGCGGCTACAGGAAGCTGCTCTCATTCTCTGTACCGCTTACCGGCGCAGGAATAATAGGCAGCCTGCTTGGAAATTTTGCGGTTGTGTTCCTCGGTGCAGTAGCAACGCCGGTGATCATTGGCTCATACGGAGTTGCCTCGAAGATAGGCGCACTGATAGACATACTTACTGGATCGATAGGCGTGGTGCTTGTGCCGACGTTTTCCACAACACTCGCGCACATTAACATAAAGAACAAGATAGGGAAAGTGTTCAACTACTCAGTGTACTTCGGCCTTCTTTTCGCCATGCCGATAATAATGTACCTAGTTGCATTTTCCAATATTCTAATTCCTATACTTTTCACATCCTCATACAGCGATGCTTCGCTTTACATGGCACTTATAAGCATAGGAATATTGATAGGCATAGTCGGTGCGTACAGCAGCTCGCTCATGGTAAGTTATGGAAAACTAAAGGAGCTGTTCAAGTATACTGCGATTTCGTGCGCCATACAGCTTGTTTTCATCCTTCTTCTCGTTCCTAAATTTTATGCTGTAGGCTTGATACTTGCAACATTCATATTAGGGAGTATAGTTAGCGACTACTTATTGATAAGCTACATGAGAAAGAGCCTCGGCATACGATTAGGCTACAATATAGCTAGGCTTATAGCTGTAAATTTCGTGCTTTTTGCAATCTTTGTCCCGGTCGTGATAAGCGGCATTGGCGGAATTCCAAAACTCGCAATAGGTATAGTGCTGCTATTGTTCGTTTATCCTGCGCTTCTTGGAAGCATGAGAGCAATATCGCACTATGAAATAAGCGTGCTCAACAACTTGAGCAGCGGCATACCAGTATTTGGCACATGGCTCAAAGCGATTCTTGCATACGCAAGCATGTTTGCAAAGTGATTTTTTGGCAATGCAATACGAGAACATAACCGTTGTCATTCCGACATACAAGGAAAAGGACAACATAGGCGTTCTGCTAAAACTGCTTCTTGGCAGGTACCCAGGAATAAATCTCATTGTCGTTGACGATTCTCCAGATGATTCTACCATTGCGGCTGCAACCGCGGTGTTGCACAATTTCAAAGGTGCCCGCAGGCGCGTCAAGATTGTGAGCAGGCACAAGCTTGGGCTTCAGCGCGGCCTCACAAGCAGTGTTATTTACGGCATATCCCTTGCAAAAACAAGGTACGTGATCGTGATGGACGCGGATCTTCAGCATCCAATATCAAAGATACAGGATATTTCGAAAAAGCTTGCCGAAGGCTATGAACTTGTCGTTGCAACTAGGGCCGACGTAACAAATTGGGCGCTACACAGGCGAATAATATCCAGGCTGCTTATGTATGTTGCCTATGCGGTTTTGTTCTTGAGGGGTGCGGCAAGATGTGGAGACATTTTTTCAGGATATTTTGGTTTCGAAAAATCAATGTTTGAGCGCACGTACGCAAGAAACAAAAAAAGGTTTGTCGGTCCCGGATTCAAGGTGCTTTTCGATCTACTAAAATGCATACCATATGGTAAAATAAAAATAGGCGAAGTACCATACGTATTTCACATAAGAAAAAAGGGAGCTTCACATGCAGGCGCCAGGCAAGTGGCGGCGCTTATAAGATCCTTCATTTCATAAACTGCCTTCTGTGCCTATTTGAAGTAAAACGGCCCAGTCGGTATGTGTGCCATTATATAGTCTATATCTTCAAAGCCAAGTTTTTTGCTTATGTATTTCGCCGCTTCTGTTTTCTTGCCGTTTCCAGGCGTGAGAATTACTGTCTCAGTTCCGCCTTTAGCTTGATATTCCCCGGGCACAACAATGAGTTTCTTGTCAAAATAAACTGTAAGCACAAGCGGCATGCTCTTGTACCATTCCCTTTCGCCGCTCATTGCGAAGCCGCCTGTCTGAAGCGAGCCCCTGTCTTGGGATTTGCTTACCTGTTCTCTTTTCAGTGAGTAGACGTCAAGGGTGCTGAGCCCGCTTTGCCACCCTCTTGAAAAGCACGCAGCATACTGCGCCGCCTGCTTTTTGCTTTCTAAGTCGGCAGCCTCCCCATTTTTTAGTATTACTACCGAGCCGCCGTATATGTCAGCATGAAAAAAAAGGTCGCCCTTCTCGAAGTATTTGGAGTTTATTTCCTCGTTTTGTACCGCGTTCCTACCCCCTATCGCCAGATATCCTCCGCTTGTGTTGAACCAGTAAAACTTCTCATACCATTCCCCTTCCGCTGCCTTCGCCTGCTTTTGCTTCAGCGTGCTTTCCCTGCTCTCCTCCTCTTTTTTCATGCTTTCCAGCTTTCGCTCCAGCTCGGCAGCAGATTCAAGCGCGCCCTCATACTTTTTTTTGGCTTTTTTCGCCCTTTCAAAATACTCTTCTGCATTGTCCTGCGCTTGCCTTGTATAATCTATTTCTATCTCCATCTTCGCATCAGCATGAAAAGGGTCTGCATTGCCTTTACGGCAGCACAAAACCTATAAGCGTGGATATGATATAACCCATTGCTCCTATGATGAGTATGCCTATGACTACGATCTTCAGCGTCCTTTTGAAAACGTCGTTTGTTGGCTTGTAGCTTACGTTTATTACTCTCTTCGAATTGAGATAAAATTCCTTAATACTCTTTACAATGTCCAAGAAAATCAACCCCGCTATTTGTCCTCAAAAATCTTGTCAAGGTCTATGTCTTCACTCTTGCCGGAAGTTCTTTTCATTCCCATTTCTGAATACTCAGGAAATTCAACGCCGCCCATGACTACCATTACCTTTATGGCACTCTTCTGCATCGACGGATCAATTCTAGCACCCCACTTGAGCATTGCGTCGTCGTTTATCCTCCCTGAAACTTCCTGGAAAACCATCTCTGCTTCCCTTAGCGTCAGGTCTTCGCCGCCTATTATGTTTACAAGCGCCCTCTTTGCCTTTGAAAGATCTACATCAAGCAGCGGGCTTTTGAGCGTGTTTTCTATAGCTACCGAAGCTCTGTTTGTCGTCTGCGTGCTTGTTGCCTCGCCTATGCCAATCATCGCGTATCCCGAATCCTTAAGTACACTCTTGAGATCCGCGAAGTCGAGATTAACCATACCAGGCTTTGTAACCATCTCCACTATGCCCCTAGTCGCGTTTGCCAGCACTTCATCGCTAACCCTGAAAGCCATGTTAAGAGGAAGGTCGGGAGCCACGGCAAGAAGCTTGTCATTTGGTATGACTATCGTTGTGTCAGTCACCTTCCTGAGCTTGTTAAGCCCATCAATTGCATTTCTCATCCTCAACTTCCCTTCTGTAGAGAACGGCAACGTCACTATTGCAACGGTGAGCGCTCCAATCTCCTTTGCCTCATGTGCTATCACGGGCGCCGAGCCAGTGCCCGTGCCGCCGCCTAATCCGCATGTGACAAATACAAGCTGCGCGTCGCTGAGCAAATGCCTTATGTCATCCTTGTTCTCTATTGCCGCTTCCTCGCCCAATTTTGGATCACTGCCAGCGCCAAGACCCCGTGTTGCCTTCTTTCCAAGCAGCACTTTCCTTGTGGCCTTCGTTTTTGCAAGATGCGGCGCGTCGGTATTCATCGCGACAAGCGTTACACCTTCAAGATTCATCTCCGCCATGCGCGTAACTGTGTTAGACCCGCTTCCGCCAGCACCCACAACGTATATCTTCGGTCTTGCGGATTCTATGAATCTTAATAACTCTTCATCATCGGGCGAAATTTCATTTGCCATTATATCACGGATAAACTGTTGCCTATACTTTATCTTTTTATGATAAAACATATAAAACTAATTGCAAAAAATCAGGCTACGCGAACAAGCGAATGCGCGAGCTCCCTGTTGGAATCTATAACATTCTCTCTTTCCTCAGGGTCGTTTTCCAAGTCAAAAAGCTGATCTTTAAGATCGCCGGAGTGATAATGTATGAGCTTGAAATCCTTGTAATACACTGCCGAGGCGAAATTGCTGAAATGCCTTTTCGTCGCATATATGCGCCTCGCATATTCGGACTTGTTCTTCAGAAGTTTCAAAAGATAAGTGTCCCAAACTTCCACAATGCCCAGATGATCCGAGAATACATATTTCGATTCTAGATTTCCATCAGGCATGTCATATCTTCCATATCCTATTTCAACTATTGCCCTATGCAACGACTGCAAGCTTACCGGTGCGTCAACCGTTTCTGCAGTGCCAACCTGTTTGCCGGACACGTATCTCCCTATTATCAGCGGAACCCTCGAAACCTCGCTATACGGGAACATGTTGTGGTACATGTCCTCATGCTCCATGAACGCCTGGCCATGATCGCTCGTAAGTATGACAACTGCATTTTCAAGTATGCCTCTTTTTCTGAGGATATCCAGGAGGCCTTTGATCTTTTTGTCAAGATATTTTATCCTGAGCCCATATGCCCTGCGTATATAATCTACCTTTTCCGCACTTTCTATCTTTGACAGGTAAAGCCATTTATCCTGTTCGACATACTCGTCTGTTATGAGGTTCGTTGGATAACCTTCGTGCGCTTCCATATAGTTCAGGAAGATAAATTGGTTATTTGGGTTCTGCCCCTCAAGATAACTGTCCACCATCGCATTCGTCACTTCGGCACCCTTGTCCATGCTGTAAAACTTTGAATCGACTGAAAAGTGCCTGTCGAGCTTTTTGCGCAAGTTTATATACATGCTGTCTACCACGCTTCTGGGGAGCATGAAGCTGATAGAATAGGCAAGGTCTATAAGATGCCTTCGTGTTATATCATTCTGTATGAGATTTAAAACAAACTTGACCTTCTTTTTGCTCGATTCTATATTGTTTTTGAACCACAAATCCTCAACGTGGGAAAAGCCTTCAGCGAGACCTGTGGTCTCGGATAAAAATGGATTGTTAGAGAACAGCGCCGTGCTATAGCCAAGGTAGGAAAGCTTTCTTGCAAGCGTCATCTCCCCTCTTTTTATGAATACATTCTTTTTCCTGAGCGGGTCGGTGAACTTTTCGCTATATTTGAACTGGTTTGTCATTATTGTGCCAACGTCCCTGGCGCGCTTGCCCAGAAACATAGATATGTGGGAAGGCACGGTATACGTGCCTGGCGCTATTGCCTGGTTGTAAACAAGCCCCTTCTTTGCCATGCCTTTGATTGCCGAAGTTTTCACGCTGCCGCCATACACATCCAATTGGTCAGCCCTAACGGTATCCATCACTACAAAAACTATGTTAGGCCTGTCTCCCATTTCACTACCGCTTGATATTCTTAATCAGCCCGAGCATAAATATTTATTCTTTCATTTCGCCTTTTGAAAGCCTAGTCACACTATATCATGTCAAGCGCTGAAAACATTACCGGCAATATTATGGTTGCATCACCGTCGATGGTTACATATTTCGCCTTCTCCTTGACCTTGCCCCAAGACACCGCTTCCGTAAGTCTTGCCCCGGAAAGGCTGCCGTCAAACTGTGTTGCAGTAGTAATATATACCGCGTAGTCAAGCCCCCCTTTGAACTGGTTCCACCATATCACGTGGTGCTTGCTTATGCCCCCGCCAACCATCAGCGCTCCCGTCTTCTTGTTGTCGAACACTATGTTGCTCAGCTCGAGCTCGTCCTTTATTAAGTTAAGCTTGAAATCATGGTCCTGCGAGAATATGGTAAGCTGCGTTCCGAATGCCCCGTCGAGTATGCCGGGGTTGAAAATGGGCACCTTGTGCAGGTACGCCTGCCGTATTATGGAATCGTTGTCTTCGATACGCTTGCCAAACTCGCTTATTAGCTCGCTTGCGCTATACTCTTTCTTGTAGTCCTTTGACTTGTATATGTCGCCCATAATCTCGTTGAAATATTTTTCAACAGCAAGCCCGTACTCGTCCCTGCCTATAAATATGTTGCCTAGCCTGTATATGTTCTGCCTGTGCAGCTCGGCATCGTCTGCCTCAAAGCTCCCTATGCTGTACTTCCCTCCGTAAGCCTTTGCAAGATCGTGGTCTAGCGTCCCGCCAGTGGTTATTATTGCATCAAAGTATTTCACGGACTGTGCGATCATGCCTCTCAGACCGGTAGCAATTATGTCTGCCGGAAACGAAAGGAACGTGTACGCGTTTTCATCCATCATTTCCTTCATTATCCTGATTCCCTTGACTAGGTGCTGCGCGGAAAAACCGCCTACCGAATCCATAGCCTCTATAAGTTCGCTTACTTTCATTCCCTTTTTCAGTTTTATGTCTTTCACAGTTCGTGAAAGCAACTTGTTTTTCTCCATTCTTTCACCATTTTACTTTCTCCTAAGATTCAATGCAGATAAAATTAGCAAGGATATAACTAAAATATGTACTGCCGTACAATATATACATATTTTTCCAAGCTCATATTCCGCGTACAGCAGATATACGACAAACGTAATACCTAGCGCGTTTAGGTAAAGCAGATCCCACTTCCAGTCAAACAATATCAACAAAATTTCCATTGCGAAGAATGCAAGCCCGTAAAGCGCAATGGGAATGCCAAACAGCATAGAAAAGCTGCTTGTGAGCACATATGCGCAGTCTACAGTGCCGCTGTCCGGGCACGCCAATGGCACGCTTGCTGAATAATGATATATGGTGAGGTACGCCGCTATAACAAGCCCGACTATTGCAAGGTAAAACTCTATGGATCTTATGTCGCGACCGTTCCAGAGTTTGTGCTGCGCCAAAAAAATCACTGTACATACCTTTCAAGGCTTTTTATGTAACCGTAATCGCATGCGCTTGCCGGCGAGTTATTTGTCAGTACGCATATCTGCGCGGTAAGCAGATTGGCGCTTCCTATTATCGAGCCTGCTATTTGCGTGTTGGGCGAATAAAGTTCATCAGCAATTTCGCTCCAATTTTTGTCTAGTACCATTGGGTTGTAATTTGCGCCTATTATTATCGTGCGGTTTCCGAAATCGAGAAAAGGTATTAGCCCTTGCGGGTCAAACTTGTCAAGGATTGCGCTTTCCGTTGAATTTGGCGTTTGCAGTGCAGGGTAAGTACCATTAACAAGATAGTTTTTTGTGGTCTCCACGCCCACGAAGGTTATATAGTTGCTCTTATACGTGGAATTATAAAATGTGAAGGTGGGGGTGTACGGATCAGAATCGCTGGCCGATGAGGTCATGTAATGAAGAGTCGTAAAGTTTCCGAAACGCAGCAACGCTATCACGATGGCCCATCTCTCCGCCGCGCAGTTTGGGCAGTAATCCGCGCCTATGTAAACAACGGCGGGCTTTCCGTTTATTGCCAACGGTAGCGCATTCGCCGCTTTAGGCAAGTTTTCAGCCGAACCTATGCCTACCGCAGCGGATATGTTTTCTGGTATATGCAATCTGCTTATGAAACTTGCGCTGACCGGCGCGTTGTCGAGCCGTGCAAATGCCGATGGATTGCTGCCGCTGCTTGCAATAAGAATTATAAATAGCGCCACCACCACTACGAGTATCAGCACATGCTTGTTGAATATTTTTCCTCTCTCCATAAAATCAAGCACAACAGCAACTAACTAATCTGCACAAAACGTTTTATAATTTTCTCGTTTGTTCGGTAGATTGCAACAGGCCGAATATATCAAATATTGTAACTATCCCGACTATCTTGCTTTTGTCAGCTATAAGCACCGCTTCCCAGCTCTCAAGTATGCTGTTGAGTTTACCTATCGGCGTATCCTTGTCTACCTGCGGCAGCGGCCCACTCATTACTTCGTCAATCCTCATTTCCAGCGATATTCGTTTACCCTTTAACGCCCTCAGTATATCCTTCTGGTATACCGTTCCTATAGATATGCCGTTCCTGATCACCGGAATCTGGGAAAAATCGTTTTCCCTTATTATCTTTATTGCCTTTTCAACCGTATCCCTTGGTTTCAGAAAAACAATTCGTTTGTGCATGACGTCCTGCACCTTTCTCGCCATGAGGCTTTCGCCGCCACGGGCAGCATATTCGTTCAACGCATCAACTACCCTGAAGACCATGTCATAACTTGGGTTCAACCCGTGTGGATCCTTTTCCAGTCTCGCTATTTCGCTTTGGCTTGCGCCTACAAGCCTTGCCAGAGCCTTCTGGCTGAGCCCCAAGCTTGTGCGCATGTGCCTTATATTCCTGGAAATGTCGTCGAGAGAGTCCAAAGTCATAATTACCATTAATAATTTTTTAATCAAAAACAATTATATACATATCCTGACAATCCCTTACTAACAAGTAAAGGCCGATTTTATGAGCAATATAACCGTGAAGCAGTTGCCACCAGGCTACGTCAACGAAATTGAGTATGTGGAACGCAAAGGTTTGGGACATCCAGATTCGCTTATAGACGGGATAGTTGACGAGGTAAGCCACGCACTGAGCAGGGAATACATAGAAAAGACGGGCATGATACTGCACCACAACGTGGACAAAGGTCTTATAATTGGTGGTTCAACGATGGTCAGGTTTGGTGGTGGATCGATCGGCAGAAAAATAGAAATAATACTTGCTGGCCGCGCCACAGAGTCGTACAATGGAATCAGGTTTGACGTAAATAAGATAGCGAGGGAAGTGACAGAGGAGTATCTTAGAAGAAATACACGCTTCCTGGATGTGGATAGCGAAGTAAGCATAGTTTCAAAAATATTCAACGGGAGTTCTGACCTGTCCGGGCTTTTCATGAGGGGAAAGGAAATTCCGCTTGCTAACGACACCTCCTTTGGTATAGGTTTTTATCCGTTCAGCGACGCAGAGCGTCTCACGCTCGAAACTGAGAAATATCTGAACAGCAGCGAGTATAAGAAGAAGGAGCCGGAGGTGGGAGAAGACATAAAGGTCATGGCCCTTAATGAGGCTGGCAAGCTGCGGGTGACACTTGCAATAGCATTTGTTTCCAAATTTATAAACAACCTTGACGAATATTTTGAGGCAAAAGAGCGTGTGCGCGCCGACGTTGCGTCATATGCAAAGAAGATAGTGGGAAAGGATGTAGACGTCGCAATAAACACCGGCGATTCAAAGGAAAAGGCAGAGATTTACATGACAAAGACAGGATTGAGCTGCGAGGCAGGAGACGACGGATCGGTGGGCAGGGGCAACAGGGTAAACGGCCTGATCACCCCGTTCAGGCACATGAGCCTCGAGGCTGCCGCTGGCAAGAACCCCATAAGCCATGTTGGCAAGATATACAATATACTCGCTTACGAAATAGCCAAGGACGTTGTCAAAAACTATCCTGAAATATTGGAATGCGATATAGCGATATTGTCGCAGATAGGAAAAGGGATAAACGAGCCCCAAAACCTGAACATGAACCTGCGTTTAGCGGACAGCAGGGATTTTGAAAGAATAAAGGACAAGGCAAGGTACATAGTGGAGCAGAGGCTGGAACATATAAAAGAGTTTACGCTGGATATAGCCACCGGAAAGTACAGCACATTCTGATAGCTGCAAGTTCAACCTGAAAAGAGAGAAGAAGCAGAAAAAGCAAGGTTAAAATAAAAGTCTGACGCCTTGGACCGATTAGCTGACATTCATTTCTATCTGGACGGTGTCCGGGACTGGTATCCTCATTATTTGCCTGAGCGCCTGGTCGTCGTTGTCTATGTAAAGCAGTTTTTTGTGTATGTTCATCTCCCAATGGTCGAATGTGTGGCTTCCGTCCCCGCATGGAGTTTTCCTTACGGCAATCTTCATTCTTTTTGTCGGCAGCGGTATAGGCCCCCTGTGCTTAACGCCAACGGTCTTCGCGATGTCTATTATCTGTTGCGCAATGCCGTTGACGTCCTTTGGGACTCTTCCAACAATCTTTATTGAAACTACCATGGTTACTCCTTCACTACTCCTTCTTGACTACGTCGAGTATTATTCCTGCAGCTACGGTCTGACCCATATCTCTTATCGCGAACCTGCCAAGCTGTGGGAAGTCGCTGTACTTCTCAGCAACTATCGGCCTTGTAGGTTTTACCTTCACTATTGCCACATCGCCGTTCTTTATGAATTCTGGGTTTTTCTGCAGTGTCTGCCCAGTCTTAGGGTCCTTCTTTTCTAGTATTTCGCTTATCGTTGCTGCCACCTGCGCTGTGTGTATGTGGAAAACAGGTGTGTAACCCGGTGCTATTGCAGTAGGGTGGTTTATCACCACTATTTGTGCTGTGAACTCCTGCACCACTGTTGGCGGGTTGTTAGAAGGTCCTACAACATCTCCTCTTTTTATCGCATTTTTGTCGACGCCCTTTATGTTGAATCCGACATTGTCTCCAGGTTCAGCTTTCTGAAGCTGCTGGTGGTGCATTTCTATGCTCTTCACATCGGTCTTCACATTTGAAGGCATTATCACTATCTGGTCTCCCGGTTTCATTACGCCAGTCTCCACTCTTCCAACCGGAACGGTTCCGAATCCAGAAATGCTGTAAACATCCTGTATCGGAAGCCTTAGAGGCTTGTCCACTGGCTTTTCAGGAACCTTGAGCATATCTATTGCATCTACCAGCGTAGGCCCGTTGTACCATGGCATCTTTTCCGACTTCTTGTTTATGTTTTCGCCGGTGTATGCCGAATAAGGCACGAAGTTTATGCTGTTCACATCGTAGCCAACGGTTTTCAGCAAGTTGCTTATCTGAGCCTTCACCTCGTCGTACTTAACCCTGTCGTAGTTGACCGCATCCATCTTGTTTATGCCTACTATGAGCTGGTTGATTCCAAGCACTTTTGCGAGGAACGCATGCTCCCTTGTCTGAGCCTGTATACCATCAGGGCATGAAATAACAAGAACAGCGGCATCAGCCTGGCTAGCTCCGGTTATCATGTTCTTTACGAAGTCCCTGTGACCGGGCGCGTCTATTATTGTGAAATAGTATTTTGGCGTCTGAAATTCCCTGTGCGCTATATCTATTGTTATTCCCCTTTCTCTTTCCTCTTTGAGCTGGTCCATGACAAATGCAAACTCGAAGGTAGGCCTGTTGTACTTTGCCACTTCCTCTTCCATCTTTTTCTTATCCTGCTCCGATATTGCGCCCGTCGCGTAAAGCAGCCTTCCAACTGTCGTAGACTTTCCGTGGTCGATATGCCCTATAAAGATTATATTCATGTGTGGTTTTTCTGCCATAAATTACACCCCAAAAAACGCAAAATTAGTTGCGCTCTACATCTATTTATACGATATAATATTTAAATCTTTTGGAAAGATATCTCGTATTTTGCCAAAAATACGCGTCGAAAACGGCTGTGCAAAACAACGCTTGTTGCATGCCCTATTCAAAAGATATTTAGTTTTTTAACCTTTACGTTAAATTATGAACAGCCAGGAGCGCACAAAAGAGCTAAGTCAAGTTGAACACATACTTATGCCTGACGAGCAGATAGAGTTCGTTGCAGTTCAGCGCAGGATAGCGCCTGGCGGATCGATAATAGCGCCGAGTATTATAATAGCAACAAACGCCAGGGTGATAATAGAGAAAAGGCTTCCAGGCGGCGTACACAGGGAATTTGACACGATACCATACACATCGATAGTGAGCATAAAGGTCGAGCACGGCATAATATCAAGCTCGTTGGATCTGATGACGCGTTCGCAAAGCCCTGGCGGACAGGACAGGTACGGTGTAATAGAAGGCTTGAGGATGAGCGACGCGCTTGCGCTCCAGGATCTGATAGAAAAGAAGATTGTGAGCAGTACCACAAGGGAGGCAAGGGAGGAACATAACGATTATTTTGAAGAACCAAGCGCAGGCTATATATATTGCAACAACTGCGGGGCAAAGAATCCACTGTCCGCAAAATACTGCATGGTTTGTGGATCAAAATTGTGAGTGAGCAAATGGCGAAGGTAATAGGTATCGAGACAGGGCCGGAAAAATTGAGGATAGTTGTCGCAAACACTATAACTAAAAAGTTCAAGACATCATACTATGGCAACATAAAAATAGAAACGATGCTGGACCAGATTTTCGATGAAGTAAAGAAAATAGAAAACTTTTCCGGCATAGGCATAACTGTGCCGGGCATACTTGACCTGGCCAAGGGCAAGCTGCTATACGCTCCATCGATGAATCTGAGAAACGTAGAAATAGTGAAACCGCTTGAGGACGAGTTCAACGTGCCCGTTCTGCTTTACCATTCGACCATCGCATCAGTTCTCGCCGAAAAGCTGTTCGGCGCGGGAAAGAACGCAAAGAATCTTGTATATATCAACATAGGCACATGGATAGGAACTGGAGTCATTGCGGATGACAAGCTTATTCTGGGCAAGGAGGGAAACGCGCACGAGTTGGGCCACAGTGTAATAGACTATAATTCAAGCGTAAAATGCCCCTGCGGCGAATACGGACACTGGAGCGCATACTCATCTTCTCGAGGCATGCTGAATTACACCAGGCTTCTGCTAGACACAAAATACGCCGGAGTGAAAACCCTACTCAGATCGGCGAAGAACCTGAATGCGGACAAGATATTTTCATTGGCTAAAAAAGACAAGGTGGCGCGGGAAATAGTCGAGGAGGTCGGCAGGATAAATGCCATTGGAACAGCGAACGTGATAAGCGCCTATGATCCGGAACTCATAACTATCGGCGGCTATCTTGCAGCAAAGCACAAAAACCAAGTACTTACTCCGATAACAAGGCACGTGAAAAAATACACAATAAACAAGGTTCCAAAGATAATGCTTTCGCCACTGGGCGATTACGCAACAATATATGGTGCAATAGCCGATTTCCTATAATTGCACCCGTACTGCGTTGCCCTGCTGGCTATTCTCTTTTTATCTTAAAGAACGGGCCCTTCTTTTTCTCGATGTAATCATCGTATGCAAGCTCAAGGTCTTCTATTTTTATATATCCCTCCTTTCTGAATACTGCACCTATTTCATTTGCATATCTTTTCAGCACTTCGTCAACGCGAATGCCTACCTTGTCCTCAAACCTCTGATCGTCCAATGTTTTTGCCGGATATGGCTTGCCGCCCATGTAAATCCTGCTCAGGCGCATTATGACATTTTTGCCGTCAATCCCGCTGCCGTATCCGACAGTGAATCTGCCCATTAAGGTTTCGTGCTCTCCGACTATAACCCCGAAAAACGTATTTGGGTTTTGAAGGAAGTAGACAGCATACTTGTTAAACTTGTCAAGGTAGTTTGCCCCCTTGTCGAGCGTGAAGCATGATGACACTTCGTTAAGACCTTTCAGTTGCAGCGTTATGTCATTAGGGTCAAGAAGCACCTTGTATGCAGCTCCTCCAACATTTATGACTTCCTCATATCTAAGCGTTACGCTTGCGTTCTTGCTACCTGCGATCAGCATTTGCTGCAGGTTTTTCTGCGATTCAAATACGGTGGCGATCTTGCTGTTCATGTACTCAAGCGTTTCGCGCAGCGTTTTGTCATTGAACTGCTTAAGCGTTTCGTCAAATTCGAAGTAGCCGTACAGCTTCTCAAAAACGCTGCCGGCGGAAAGCAGTTTTATTATCTCGTCCATCTTCCTTCTGCCAATCGGCTTGCTGTCATCCTCTTTTTTCCTCATAGCGAAATTGAATAATTCCAATGCCACGCTCTCGCTTCCAATTGATAAGATTCTTCTTATTGAATCCCAGTCTTTGGTTCTAACTATGAAATCTATTACCTCATTTTTGTGCCTTCCGAATATAGCGCTTGTTTTGGCATGGAGTGTGTAGTTCAGTATCTGCATCTGCCTGTATTTTTCTTCCGATGTATCAACAGGCGATGACGATATATTCTTGATAAACCTGTCAATGGTAGCGCACGCCTCATCAATGTCTTTTCCCTCAATTTTTAGTATTTTTCCAAAGAACCTTTGTGCTGCGATCACATATAGCACGTTTGCGGTGTCTTCCTCATTCACCGCTTGCAGGCTGACATCCGCAATAACTCTGCCGAAGGGTGCTTGCACGCTGTCGGTCCCGATCGTTTTGGCGAACTTTTCGAAATTGAAAGTGCCGTAAGTACTTTTCTCTATTATATAGTTGGCTTTGCTCCTGATTTGTTCGAGATCCGGAAAATGCATCTTGCTGGAGTTGCCACATAGGACAAAATTATCTGCGTCTTCATCGGCAAAATGCACCGACACAAAAGCCTTCCTCTTCTGCGTCTCCATGATAATAAAAAGGTGTAGTCCATTATTAAATGTTTTTGCGGATTTGTAAAGTTGCGTGTGTTGGCTTGCGCTAGCAGGCGAAAGAAGAAAAAAGGATAAATTAGTCTTGAGGCTTTATGCAGGCTCGTCTGCACACGTAATATTTGAGGTGATCTATCCGCAGGTTCCCCTACGGATACCTTGTTATACCTTACCCCTCCTCACAAGATCATAGTTCGAAAGTGCCTGACGGCACTGCCTCACTAAAACCTCACTTGGATGAGTTGGTAGGCGGTGTGTGCAAGGAGCAGGGACTTATTCACCGCTCGATGGTGACAAGCGATTACTAGGGATTCCAGCTTCATGAGGGTGAGTTTCAACCCTCAATCCGAACTTGGGTTGGCTTTAGGAGATTTGCTTCTCCTTTCGGAGTTGCTGCCCATTGTGCCAATCTTTGTATGCCGCGTGTAGCCCTGGAGATTTGGGCCATACTGACGTACCGTCGCCCTCTCCTTCCTCCTGCTTAAACGCAGGCGGTCCTAATAGAGTGCACAAGCTATCGCTAGCCTGTTTGCAACTATTAGCGAGGGTCTCGTTCGTTTCCGGGCAGTTGAATAGTGTCCAACAAGGCGCTGAACCCTTTTATAAGCGTAATAAACGAGCCTATGCTCGTTATGCTCGAGTTGAATGTGTGTACGCCCAGGTTTTCTAGCATGAGCTGGTCGCTTGCGTCCATCTTCATGGACATCACGCCTTTGCTCAGCCTGCCTGTTGCGTCGAACATGCCGGCAACATAGTTTGCCGACAACTCGTTGCGCTCCCTGAAGAGCCTTGTCTCTTTTTCCCTTATGCTTCTTGCCATCCTGGCCAGCTTCGAGTGGTAGAAAAGAACATGCTTTGCGCCTTTCTCCTCGCTTACAACTATCTTGTTCGGCTTTATGCCAAGGCCTATTGCCTTGAGCACGAACCGCTCGATAACTGCGTCGCTTGCGCTCCTTACTCCTATCGCGCTGTTCTCATTCTCCACGTGCTTGTTCATCAAGCCAGCCATATAGCATACATCTGGATTCAGCTTTGTTTTCATACACCACGCACCTGCTTACCGGACTTAACCGGACAGTTCATACCACGAACTGACGATCGCCATGCAGCACCTCTCGGCTTGTCAGGTAAGGTCTTTAGCCTGACCTTCACGCTGCCGTCGCTCCAGGTAAAGTTCCCGACGTTGGATTCAATTAAACCGTAGCATCCACCCCTGGTGTGCTCCCCCGCCAATTGCTTTAAGTTTCAACCTTGCGGCCGTACTCCCCAGGCGGCAGACTTAACAGTTTCCCTACGGTACTGCACCAGCTCATAGCAAGTGCAACACCAGAGTCTGCATAATTTACTGCTAGGGCTACTCGGGTATCTAATCCGATTCGTTCTCCTAGCCTTCGTCACTCACCGTCGGATGTGTTCTGGTTGGGCGCCTTCGCCACCGGTAGTCCTTATAGGATTACAGGATTTAACCCCTCCCCTATAAGTACTCCCAACCTCACCCACTCCCTAGTCGGATAGTATCTCGTGCAAGCATAGGCGTTAAGCACCTATATTTCACATGAGACTTTTCCAACCGGCTACGGACGCTTTAAGCCCAATAATCGTGGACACCACTTGTGCCGCGGGTATTACCGTGGCGGCTGCCACCCGTCTTACCCAGCACTTATTCGCCAAGCTTGCTATACTTGGCAAAAGATGCACCGAAGTGCATCACTCAGACTTCCCCCATCACGCTTTCGCGCATTGTGGAGTTTTCGCGCCTGCTGCACGCCGTAGCGCTAGGGCCCTTGTCTCAGTGCCCTTCTCGGGGCTTCTACTCTCATATCCCCTACAGGTCAAAGGTATGGTGGGCCATTACCCCACCATCTGCCTGATCTGACGCAGTCTCATCGCAGAGCAGAAACGCTCCAATTCGCGCCTTTTTCAGCTAAGGTTCGATTCCAGACTCCCTAGCCTATACGGGTTTAACCTCAGTTTCCCGAGGGTATCCCATTCTCTGCGGTAGATTGACTACGCGTTACTGAGCCGTACGCTGCCCAACCAAGTGGCTGAGCAAACTTGCATGGCTGTCGAAGTCTGATAGCAGTGTCCTCCAGCAGCATCGACTGGAGTCGGCTTTAAATCTTTACTTAAACAATCGCGAGCCTTTTTGCATGCCTCAAGACTAAATCCAATTCCAAACGGAATTTTCATTCAATTGTGCAAAAGCACAATCAACATAATGGTTGATATTGTCTAGCTCGTAAATTTTTTGAAAACGGCTAAGATGAATACCTTTAACTTTGAACACTTACAAATAAATATGTTGCTATATGTTTTTATATCTTTCTTGATTTTGCGTTGCACTTGCTTGCAGTGCTTCAGACGAAATGGCAAGCGCCTAGTCAAGCATCTCCTTGCTGAGCCCGAACTCCTTGAATTTTCTCTCCACAAGCACCGCCTTCGCTTCCTCAGGCATCTCCATCTCTGCAACGCTTTTCAGATTGTCCCTGAGATTTTCGAGATTGTTTATCTTGTCCTCTTCATTTATTATATACTCCTCCTTCCGCTTTGTCAGCTCTCTTCCGTATACCTTTGACCTGTAGCTCTTTAGCTGTATCTTCGCCTCCTCAATCATAATATCAAGTTCTTCCAGATATTTGGAGATTACCGGCTCCCTTTCCTTTTTCTCCTCCCGCCTCCTGTTCCTCTTCTCTATCGCATCCCTCCTTTTGTAATATTCCCTGTAATATTTTCTTCTGTATTCATTCATGCATATCCTGCATTTTGATATGGGCAGGCCGTGCTCGCACAATTTCCTTCTCATCACATCCTCCCTTTCGATTCGCCCGAGGCGACGCCGCTCGCGACAATATGCGCAATCCTCAGCAGTTCCGCGCCCTCTCCGATCAGCATTCTAATGTCGCTTTCTCCAATGCCTACATATCTTGCATAGTACTTTCCAACCCTCTTGAGCCCGCTTTTTCTCTCGATTCCGTCAAGCATTTCGAACTTTTTTCCCGCACCTTTTCCGGATTTCGCTATTGCATCCTTCAGCATGCGCATGTGCGGCATTTTCCTCGTCAATGCGATCACGGGAATGTGCAGCGAATCGTTTATTTTGCATATGTCGACGACATTCAGCCCGCCAAGCAGTATGCCATTGAGAAACGCAACCTTTATCTGCTTGAGGAAGCGCGACTTTCTCAAAGCGCCAGCCAACTTGTCAGTGGCATCGCTTCCGTCAACATCAACCCTAAAAGAGATTGCGCCTTCTATTGTACCTTTTCTACCAACTATGCCAACAACAAGAGCGGTTTCAGAGCTGCGCGTGAAAGGTCCATCGTCCAGTGCAATTATCCTTACACCTTCTTTGACAGTCATTTTCTCAGGTAAAATGCACGGCTATGCCTCTCCGGCGCATTGCGCTTCGGCCGTGCTTTGTCGCCTATTTTTTCTGCAATTTGGACTCAAGCTCCTTGACTTCATCTTCAGCTTCGCCCACCGCTTTGCTGAGCGCCTGCTTCAATCTTTCGCCCTTTATCACAAGCTTCGGGTTTCCTACTTCCGGGTGCTCCTTTACCACTGCGGCAAATTTTACATTGTCGTTCTCGAGCAGCTTCTCCTTCACGAGCTCTGCGGCGGACCTGTCGGCACCCTCTATTTCCAGTATAAGCGAGTCTTTCGTGTCTTCAATGACCTTGACCTGCATATGATCACAAGAAATAATTCAACTGCAATTTATAAATAGGTTGTTGATTTGCCAAAACCCTTGCCGAAACGCAAAAACACAAGCCAGACGCCAAGTGTCAAAAACCTGGCGGTGGAGGCATAAAAAGCGTGGTGCCTCAAGGTTTCTTGCAGTATAACAAAAACCGGAGCAAGATTTATAAATATTGTTGCATAATACACTCCTTAGTGGCGCTTAGAGCGTATTTTATCACATCTTCCCCACCCTCTAAGCGTCATATTCCTATTTTTCCCTGAAATTCCACAATTCCCCTATTCTTTGCGCACTGCAATTTCAAGCTAGGCATGCACGGCAATTATGCACTGTGCAGAAATTTTCGCCGCGCCATTGCCTGAAAGTGGATACTCGCTAAGCCAAAAATAGCTTGAGCATACCCGAACTTTCTGTCAACATATATAAATTTTTATTTCATATTAATACTTATGAAGAAGTTCAAGACGACCGATGACATAAAAATATCTGACCGGCTCATAGACCAGGTGATAGGTCAGGACAACGCGGTCAAGATAGTCGAGAAGGCGTCAAAGCAGTATAGGAACGTTTTGCTTATAGGCGAGCCAGGCACGGGCAAGACCATGATGGCGCAGGCAATGGCGGAGCTGTTGCCTTCGGCAGATCTCGAGGACGTGCTCGTGTACCGGAATGTAAACGACGAAAACCAGCCGATAGTGAAGGTGGTCAAGACTTACCCCGAGGGCATAAAGGCAGCCGAGGAGAAGGCGAGGGACGACCATGTCAAAGGCACAAATTCTTTGCCCGATGGGCAGGGAAGGCAGATAGTGCAAAAGGAGAGAATGAAATACAGGATAGACGCGAACAATAACACATCCAAGGCCACGCCAATAATATTAATAATAGTCCTGCTGCTGTTCTTCCTTTCCATATCCGGCATATTCAAGGGCTACGAAATAATAGTGCTCGCCGCGCTCATACTCGGCGTGATTGTTGATGGCAATAGCTATACCTGCT
>ERZ1669250.426-NODE-426-length-19687-cov-4.028015_pt1 | contig 19687 bp, 17 predicted proteins | sample MGYA00579295_ERZ1669250 | MGnify/ENA primary metagenome ERZ1669250 (study PRJEB41166, sample SAMN08046056) | hot springs metagenome | biome: hot spring; feature: acid hot spring; material: thermophilic sediment; isolation source: thermophilic sediment from acid...
CTCGGGGAGGCCGGAGAGGGAAGGACTGGAGCGCCTGAAGCTCGAGGCCGCGAGGAAGTATTCGCTGGACAAGATTCCCTCGAACGCGGAGCTGGCCGCGCTGCTGAGCGACAAGGCCCGTAGGCTGGTGGCCACGCGGCCCTCCAGGAGGCTGTCCGGCATAGTCACCGCGACCGTGGCGGCGATGCCCTACGATTGCCCACCTAACGCGAGGTGCATCTACTGCCCGGGGGGCTCGCAGCAGGGGACGCCGAAGTCGTACGTGCAGGACTCGCCCGCGGTTGTCCATGCATCCAGGCTGAGGTACGATCCCAGGGCGCAGGTGGAGGAGCGCATCTCCGTGCTGGAGCGCCTCGGGCATCCTACCAGCAAGGTGGAGGTGATAATAGTCGGTGGAACGTTCCTTTACTATCCACCGGACTACCAGATGAGCTTCGTCAAGGGAATCTTCGAGGGGCTGAACGGCCGCTCCGCCGACAGTTTGGAGGATGCGATGACGGCGAACGAGCTGAGCGCCCATAGATGCGTGGGGCTCTCCCTGGAGACCAGGCCTGACTTCTGCGGCGAGCATCACGTGGATCTCATGCTCAGCTACGGCGTCACAAGGGTGGAGATAGGGGTTCAGGCGCTCGACGAGCGCACACTCCTCAGGGTGGGCAGAGGACATGGGCTCCCTGAGGTCTCGAGGGCCATCAGGATAGCGAAGGATGCCGGTCTCAAGGTCGGCGTTCACATGATGCCTTGCCTGCCCGGGAGGACCCTGGAGGAGGACCTCGACGACCTGTCGAGGCTGTTCGAAGACGAATCCTACAGGCCGGACATGTTGAAGATATACCCGACCCTTGTCCTCAGGGGAACTCCGCTTCACCGCATGTACGAGAGGGGACTCTACGAGCCCTGCGGCGAGGACGAGGTGGTGGAGCTACTGGTCCGCGCCCTGACGTCGATGCCGCCATGGGCAAGGGTGATGAGGGTCCAGAGGGAGATACCGCCCTACGCCCGCGCGGCCGGTCCCAGGATGACCGGCCTCCGGGATCTGGCGCTGAAGGAGATAGCTAGGAGGGGGCTCAGGTGCACCGAGATAAGGTGCCGCGAGGTCGGCAGGAAGGGCGTGGATCCTTCGGAGCTGCGCCATTTCAGACTCGTCAGGCGGGACTATGCGGCCTCCGGGGGCACCGAGGCATTCCTGTCCATGGAGGACGACGAAGGACGCATCGCCGGATTCCTGCGCCTCAGGCGTCCGTCGCCGCTCGCCCACAGATCCGAGATGTCCGGGGGATCAATCGCTGTGGTCCGGGAGCTCCGGGTCTACGGCTCGGAGGTGGACGTCGGCGACCGCGACGACTCAGGTTGGCAGCACAGGGGGATAGGAAGGATGCTGATGGATGAGGCCGAGCGCGTGGCGCGCGAGGAGTGGAACTCCGAGGAGGTCCTGGTCACCAGCGCCGTGGGCACCCGTGAATATTACAGGAGGCTCGGATACAGCAGGAAGGGGCCATACATGGCCAAACGCGTTCAGCGAACTACTCCCTGAGGCAATGGCCTCAGCTGTAATCGTCCGGCGACATGAACGGTAGAAGGGCCATTTTCACGGCATGTGCGCAGAGCTCCAGCCTGCTCGACATACCCCTGGAGAAAATCCCGACGGCGCCCTCACGTTCCCCCAGGTTGCGCGTGCCATAGAGGCGATCCATGGCTTCCTCAAGTTCGAGCCCCTCCGACAAAATGGCCTCGGCGATCCTCCTCGGGAGGGGATACGCCGGGCCCAGCCCCATGGACGACCTGCCATCCCTCGCGCGCACGACCGCCACGGTGATCGCGTACCACACTTCATCGATCTTCATGATGCCCGACTCCAATCCAACGCAGTACGCAGCATCGGATATCTCATCACACGCCCAGGCAGCTCTTGTCCCGGCACCCCTCACGGTATCATCGAGCGACATGGGCTGGGGCGCTAACCCGGGAGGAGCCCCAGTCGATCTTATGGAGACATCACCGAAGGCGGACGAGAACACTAGTTCGGCGGCCTCCACCTTCACGGGATTCTTGGACGCAACTGCGACGAGCATTCCAGATTGTACACTAGATTCGGGGAGGGGCGTTCAGTGGGATGTGATCCAGACCTGGCCGGGTTTCCTGCCCAGCTCGTACCTCTTCCTGTACTTGTTCCTGAAGCTCACCCTGGGCGCTGGATAAGTCCTCGGCCTGGGCGGTATCTTGGGGGTCTGGCTTCTGACCTTCCCGGCCTTAGTTATGCTCCCATGCGTTGGCATGCGCTCCAGTTGGGGCGACCTTTATTTAACCGTAGCGGACGTGCCGACTCAGGAGTTATCGTCCTTGGTAAGCTCAGGCCGCTCTCGTTCATCGTGGACCACAGCGGGGACGTGCCGACCCCCGCGAACCGGGACCGCATAGCCTCCAAAGGGGGAGGTAACGCCCCAAAACCCCGGCACATATCCAACCTTTGACTAGGTTGTAAGGTATAATTACCCGCCCGCGCATGCTTCGGTAGGTTGAAGGCCACGCTGTACGCAACCGAGGCCGGCGTCGTGATGCTCGATGAATCCGGGAACGTGATATATTCCGCCAAATACGCCGGGGATCCGTATCAGAAGTATCGCCTCGCTATGGCCGGAATCAGGGTGGAGGAGGTGGACGAGGCCGTGAAGAAGGCAGCCGACTCCGGCTTTGGAGAGCTCGAGTCGAATGCGCCGGGGAGCGCAGCGCTAGCGGAATCCCTGGGCATGGTCTTCATTCAGGTCGATAACCCGGAGCTTGACAAGAGGATTGAGCTGATGATGAAGGCGTCACTCATATCCTCCGAGGAGCAGGCGCGTGATCTGCTGAGGGAGTTCGCGCTGAGGGCCAGCGAGGAGAGGATAAAGGCGGAAGCCGCCCGTCTCGACCTGCACGCCATGCAGATGGTGTCCGCGGTGGACGAGCTCGACAGGGAGATAAACGTCCTGGCCGCGCGTGTGAGGGAATGGTATGGCCTTCACTTCCCGGAGCTGGATGACATACTGCAGGACCCGAGGCTCTACGTGAGGCTCGTGTCCGCGCTGGGTCGCAGGGACAACTTCACGTCTGAGCGCATAGTCGAGCTAGGGGTTCCCAGATCAAGGGCCACGGCGGTCGAGGAGGCGCTCAAGAGGACGAAGGGAGCCGAGATAAGGGACGAGGAACTGGCACTCCTCCAGTCACTGGCATCTGATGCGTACGACCTATACCAGCTCAGGAATCGCCTCTCGAACAAACTGGAGGAGGTCATGTCTCAGATAGCGCCCAACGTGACGAGTCTGGTGGGAGCTGCCATAGGCGCAAGGTTGCTGGTCAGAGCCGGGAGCCTGGACAACCTGGCCAAGATGCCGGCAAGCACGATACAGGTCCTGGGCGCCGAGAAGGCGCTCTTCAGGGCGCTCAAGAAGGGCGGCAGGCCTCCGAAGCATGGTGTGATATTCCAGCACCCATCCATACACAGCGCGCCCAAGTGGCAGCGCGGCAAGATAGCTAGGGCGATAGCCGCTAAACTGGCGATAGCCGCCCGCATAGATCGCTATTCTGGTGTGCTCGATCCTGCGCTCAAGGAGAAGCTGGAGAAGAGGATCCAGGAGATAAAGGAGAAGTACGCTAAGCCTCCCGAGAGGGAGGGCAGGAGACCCGAGAGAGGGGAGAGGGGGGCAAGGCCCAGGAGGGGTGACAGGAGGGAGATGCCCAGGAGGTGGCGGCATTGACCAGGGTGAAGCCGGACGATGCTCGCCCGGGCCTCTACTGGGTCGAGCTCGGAGGGAGGGAACAGCCGGCCACCAAGAATCTGGCGCCCGGCATATCCGTCTACGGGGAACCGCTGATATCGCACGAGGGCACAGAGTATCGTCTGTGGGATCCGTACAGGAGTAAGCTGGCCGGCGCCATACTGAACGGCCTGAAGGGATATCCGCTGGCCCCAGGTCGCCGCGTGCTTTACCTGGGCGCCTCGACCGGCACCACCGTCAGCCACGTCTCCGACATAGTTGACGTCGCGGGGGTGGTCTTCGCGGTCGAGGTCTCGCACCGCGTGGCGAGGGAACTTCTGGAGAGGGTGGTCAAGTACAGGAGGAATGTGATACCAATAGTTGAGGACGCCAGGAGACCCGAGCGCTACGGGTTCGTGTACGGAAAGGTGGACCTGGTGTACTCGGACATAGCCCAGCAGGATCAGACCGAGATTGCAATATCGAACGCCAGAAAGTACCTCAAGCCCGGCGGCGACATGTTGCTCATAATCAAGGCCCGCAGTATAGACGTGACGAAGGAGCCGGGTGACGTCGTCAAGGGGGAAGTCGATAGGTTGAGGTCCTCAGGATTCAACGTGTCGGAGGTCGTGGACCTCGCGCCCTACGACAAAGATCATGCGATAGTTAGCGCGAGAATGACGTGACGCTGCCTCCATGGCGCACGCCGACCGATCCAGGCAGGATCCACACGAGCTACTTCTTCTTCGGCTGCTCCTCGGGATCGTATACGCCGTGCTCGTCCACCATGAATACGACTTCCGTCTCCGGATGATACGGGCTATCGATCATCCTAGCTATCCTGTTCTTACCGGACTTGCGCAGATAAACCCTGTAGGTCACGGTGTGCGCCACCACGTGTCCGCCGGCCGGCCTCGTCGGATCTCCGAAGAACATGTCGGGCGTGGCCATGACTTGGTTAGTTATGACCGCCGCTATGTTGTAGCTCTCGGCGAGCCTCAGCAACTGATGCATGAGCAGGTTCAGGCGCTGCTGTCTCTCAGCGAGCGTCCCCCTCCCCGCGTATTCCGCTCTGTAATGCGCCACCGCCGAATCCAGTATCACGAGCTTGTACTTGCCGTCCCTCAGGTAATCCCCGAGTTCCCTTATTATGAGCTCTTGGTGCGCGCTGTTGTAGGCCCTGGCCACCAAAATGTTCTCCAGCACATGCGTTGGATCAAGTCCTCTGTGATCAGCTATCTCCGAGATCCTCTCGGGCCTGAACGTGCCCTCAGTATCTATGTAGATAGCGCCCGCGCTCAGCCCTCCGCTCTCCGGGGGGAGCTGAACCGTGACTGCCAGTGTGCTGCAGATCTGTGTCTTTCCCGTCCCGAACTCGCCATAGAACTCCGTCACCGCGCTGGACTCGACGCCGCCCCCGAGAAGCTTGTCCAAGTTCTTGGAGCCCGTGGTTATGCGCGCCACCTTCTCACGCATGCTCAGGAGCTGCCTCGCTGTCATGAAGTCCTTGGGCAGGAGCCCCAGCTCGACCAGCTTCTCCCTCGCCTTGTTTATGAGCTCGGATGCCTTGGACATGTCGCCCCCGAGTGCATCCGACACCTCGCCGACCCCCCGGCTGGCAAGGTCCATCACCGTCTTTATCCCGGCGTCCATCAGCTTCTGCTTGGTGACCGGTCCCACGCCGGGCAGGCTTGCCAGATCCACGTCCTTGGAGGAGTCTCCCTCCTCGCTTGCTACCATGCTCTTCCCCTTTCCTCTACCCTCTTAATTCCGGTCCGCTTTTAAAGTAATCGAATGATCGCACATAAAGAGCGTCGAACATGTCATCGTACAGGTTATCACACCGTGCGGATACGATAAGGATCCTCTACATAGCGACGCTACACTGCTACATTCACGCGCCTTGCCTCGATCGCCTCCGCGGGCTTCCTGTAGGTCCACATGCTCACACGCATCTGTTGCCATTCTCTTGGGCAATCTCATATAGGTAGCAGTAGCATATGTGTAAAGGATCTGAAGGAACTATAAATAACCGCGCGCTCTGGCGGGCATTCATGGGGCGCGATGAACGCCTGCTGTTAGAGGTGGAGCACCCAACGGGGCTGGCCTCGGCCGTGGCGCGGGCCGCTATCTTGGGATGCGGGGAGCCGCACATCCTGGGGGACACGCGGGCGCTCCTCAGGTGCGTGAACTCGCTCGGGGCGGCGAACGCGCTCTCATGGACGCCGGGCGTCTCGCTCCTGAGCTACGGCGAGTTCGTCGGTCCCGGGAGCTTCAGGGAGCTATCCCGCGCTCTGGCCGGGATCATCTCAGGGATCCTCGAGGATGGTGATAGGATCTGGATGGAGGTATATGGTGACGGCTCAACTGAGTTCCAGGACTACCTGGCGGGCGAGCTGGTCTCCAGTACGCATGTTGAGCTGGATCATAATAGGCCTAGCAAGCTGTTCACGATATTCTTGGTGGAGGGAGGGGCCTTTCTCTCACATGGCTACAGGAGGGGGATCGGTGGCCTGCCCCTCGGGTCGGAGGGCAGCGCGCTGTCGCTGTTCTCCGGAGGTCGTTGCGGCGCCGAGGCGCTCGTTGCGGCTGTCAGGGGCGGCTTCCGCGTCCGCCCCCTGTTCCTTGAGATGGGGAATGAGGCGCCCCCGGAGAACATTAGGAGGGCGCTGATGGCCGCAGCCATAATGGTGCAGAAAATTTCGCCCGGGGGAGAGGTCTTGGCCGGATATGTGCCCGAGAGAGCCATCGGCGCGCTGAAGGGCGGCGAATGGATCTACCACCGGTTCCTGGCGGAGGTCGCAGGCCTCGTCGCTAGGAAAGCCGGCGACCGTGCGATCTTCGTGGGGATGTCTCCAGAGCCCGGGTACGCCGACGTGATCGACGCGTACGCCCGCGCGCAGAGATCCCTGGGCGTCGCGTTCTCGGTGCATCAGTGCAGTGAATTCCCAATGATGCCATTCGACGAGGAGCTCGAATCGTTGATCGACGAGCACAAGTGGAGGCTTGCCAGGCCCCCTCATCTCGGATCAGTTCCAGCGGGCTTGGATGAGACCTGGCGGGCGTCCGGGCTCCCCGATATCGCCGACGAGGTCGCCGGGTCGATTGTCAGCATGAGGGCCGAGGGCGAGCTGGCGCGCCATGAGGTGCTGGACGGGTATCTCAGGGCGAGGTCCCACCTAAAGGATCTCCTCGACGGCGGTGGCTGACAGCTCGGCGAAGTCCATGGATCTGGCCACCGCGGAGGCGCGCTCGAGCTTCCCATGATCGATCGAGGCGGCGGCCTCCACCTCATCCGCCAGCTCGCTTGCGCTCACGAGATCTGACCGCAGGATTGTCCTCGCCACGCCCATGCGCTGAGCGCTCAGCGCATTGCTCTCCTGTTCCCCATGGAACGGTATTGGGATGAGCACGCTTGGCCTGCCGTAGTAGATGGCCCTCCCGATCGTCGTGTGGCCCGCCCTTGCCACTACGACGTCCGCCGACGCCATGTACTGATCTATGCAGTCGCACCAGTCACAGATGTAGACGCCTTCGTCCACCGCGCGGGGGTTGCCGCTGGATCCCACCCTGGCGGCCGATATGAGCACCGACCAGCCGCGACGGGCCAGTATCCTGGCCGCGGCCACCGACTTGAGGAGCATCGGCCGCTTCGTCTCCTCCGGGCCACTTATCGTGAAGAGCGCGAACGGCCTGTGAGGTGGCCTCCACGCGGGCTTCATGTCCCGGCACTCCTCGATCGGCAGGCCCACGAACTTCAGCTTGCCGCGTATTTGGGGGATTGCACTGAGCTGCTCACTGGCTATGGTGTATGGAGGGGGAAGGTCCGGGACTATCACTATGTCCGCCGAGGACCACAGGAGCCCCAGTATCTGGGCAGGCGGCACCTCGATCGCCGGCCTGAGGGCGCCGAGCACCCTGGGCGCCATGAGCCTGGCCTGGTTGATGACCAGCGCAGACCTCAGACCTCTGCGCTTGGCGGCGAGGAGCGGCGTCGCCCTGGAGTCGGCGAGCACCGCAGTCGGGTATATGCGGTCTATCAGGGCGCCCTCCACCTCCAGCTGGTGCAGGAAGCGCGCGAACGGCGCGGTCATATTTCTCAGCGTGTCCCTGAAGCGCATCTTGCCCTCCTCGCCCCACAGGACGTCAAGTTCCGGCACCTCCACGCATGGGATATCGCTCGACCTGAGGTAGCGCAGGCCCTCGCCCCAGCTGCTTGCCACGGCACGGTGCCCCCTGGATGAGAGGGCCCTCAGCATGGCCGCAGTCCTGTACGAGTGGCCCAGTCCCGTCCCGTACACTGGGGCGTAGATCAGGCTACCCTTGCTCAAGACTCCTCTTCACTACCTCACCACGCGGCCTCTCCTCCTCGAAGACAACCGCCTGAAATGTCTGTATGCGGGGATTCGAGGCGAGCCAGCAATCGGGCGGCGCCCCGGCCTTCATGCACGCATACGACAAATACTCCTCGATATCCCATTTCTCCTCAACCGGCACCTGGGGGAGGAGCAGTCCCGACCCGAGCGCCCATGTCACTATCAGGCCGTCCCTTCCTATCTTAACGCGGTCCTTGAGTTCCAGCGGGCTGCGATAGCGCAAGTCCTTGGGCTCGGTGAGCACGCTCACCTCGACGGTCACCCTGTCGGCCTCCTCGTACCGCATGGGCTCGAAGCGTGGATCATTAACGGCCGCGTCGATGGCGGAGTCGATGACGGCCTCTATCAACGGCTGCGTCGGATATGGTCTGCCGATGCACCCCCTGAGCTCTCCATCTGGATACGTCCTGAGGGTCACGAACGCCCCCCTGTTGGCCCTGAACCTCTCGGGCGCGTCCTGGGGGGCTGAGATCCTCCGGCCCGACCTCAGGTACTCCTCCATTGATCTGCGCGCCAGCGCCACTAGATACTTTCCCTCCTCCAAGTCGTAGTCCTCGAACGACATCCCCCAACGAGGCGTTTAGCTCGCGCTCCAGTTTCTTAATGTTTCTCCAGTGGCCGCCCACCCAGTATATTCTTCCACATCCGAGGCACGCGTAGAACGTACGGCGCCCCTTCACAATACCCTCGGGGACTTCCCCCCTGACGAAGTCCGCGTCGTCAATGGGGGTGACCGGCGTGTTGCAGTGCGGACACCTAGCTTTTTCAGGCTCGAAGCGGACCTCGCGTATGCCGAGATCCGCCAGCAGGGGGACGAGTCCGTCGGCGCACAGGGCATCGATGCCGCGTGACGCCGCCCGGGAGCAGAGCGATGAATCGCGTGAGACAAGGATCCTGCCGGTCTCCATGGCGGTGCGGAGCAACACGTCATCGGGCACGCCGCCCATGTACGCCGCGTCGAACCCGAGTAGCCTCAGCTTCCTGGCCAGATCCCCGAGCATGCCGTCCAGGAGGAGCCTGGGACGAGCTACGCCTGCTCCGGCTCCTCCAGCTCCGACCTGCACTCCTCGCAGAGGAACCTCCCGTCCACCTCTACTAGGTAGTCGGACCACCTTCCGCACTGATCGCAGAATCCTGAGACGTATTTCCTGTGCCTGACGGCCTCACCGCTCATCATCCTGGCCTTCTCCGAGAGTATGTCCAGCACCTCCGGGAACACTGAGATTATGTCGGACATCGATATCACTCCCGCTGGCTTCCCGTTGTGCAGCACCACCAGCCTCTTGACCCCCCTGGACCTCATCTCGCGCGCGGCCTGAGCGAGGTCGCTCTCGCCATCTATAGTCGCGACCGGCGAGCTCATGACCTCGGATGCCCTGACCTCCTTCGGCGACCTCCCCTCCGCGACCACCTTCCTTATCACGTCACCATCGGTGACTATCCCCATGATGTCCCCATCGTCGTTCACGACGACCACGCTCCCTATCTCATACTTCTTCATCTTCCTAGCGACCGATGCTATGTCATCCCTTGGGAACGCCGTTATTATGGGGCTGTTCATTATCTCCTTGACCTTCAGTGCCGTGGGGAGTGCGCACATTATCCCTAACCCCCATGCCGACGTCCATCTCTCTTAAACGTTTGCCCCTGGCGACCTCCACCACCTTCGAGTTGCCGGGCGGGAGGAGGCGGGCCACCTCATCTGTCCTCAGGACGCCGCGCAGCCCGGAGAGATTCGACGGGAGGTGATCGGACAGCATCCTGATTATCTTGGAGGTCACCTCGGACGCCTTCATGTGCCCCGTCTCCACGATTACGTAGACGGGCCCATGTTCATCCATGGAGCGCCTGGGGGCGGAGCACAGGACCGTCCTCCCCTCGGCTGGCTCCACGCAGAGGCCGACCGCGACTTCTAACTTGAGCCCCTTCACGTAGTTCCTGGTGCCCCTTATCATGAAGCTGCCGCGGGGCAGGTATTCCCCGCTGGGCGCGCTGGGGCTGACCTGCTCCGGGTACACATAGTATGCGTCGGCCGCGGCCAGGCCCTCGCGCCAGGCCCTGCTGAAGCTGACCGTCGCCTGGGCGACCTCCCTGATGTCATCCTCGCGCGCGGTCTTCCTGCCATCCTTCAGGATGAAGAATGGCGATCCCACTATCTCCGCGTGGAAGACGACGTCCCCCTCGTCCATGTACCTCCGTATGAGCGCCGAGTTCCCCGAGGCGTCCCTGCCGCCCACTGCCAGCAGTGCGCTGCTAGTGTAGAACCACCTGTGCCTCTCGTACCATCTCCTCTCCTGTGCCACGAGTTCCTCCGGGGGGCGCCTACGCGCATATTCCTCCCCCAGCCTCCCCGCGCGATTGCGCACCTCAGCCGCCTTGCTCGTGAGGGACTCGGCCGCGGATTCCAGCTTCTTAGCGTACCCGTATATCGCCGAGGCGAGCGCGTAGGGGTTCCCCGCCGGAACTCCGACGTCGCCTAGTATAACGCGTTCCCCGCGCACCTCCACGTCGCCCCCCAGGCGCCTGAGCGCCTCTTCTAGGCTGAGCGAGCCGGACGTGAGACCCGAGGCCAGCTCCCTCAGCGCGGTCGCCTTGGCGCTGAGCTCGCGCGCCCTCGCCTCCTGTGCCCTCGCCTCCTCCTCCAGCTGCCTCCTCTCCTCGAAGCCCTCGTCCGTCGACGTGCTTGCCGCCTCAGTTATCTCGGCGCGCAGCGCTGCGTCAAGCGCCTCGGACGGGCTTTCATACAGCTCCGGTGATATGTGATACAGATCCTCCAGGCGCCTGAGCCTGGAGGCACTCACCTCGAGCACACCGTCGTTCCTGTAGAGGTAGAGCGAGGTCCCCGATGTGAGCTCCGCGTACATGCGCGCAAGTTCCTCGGCGAGCCTCTCCAAGTCACGGCGGGCGACCGAGTTTGCGGGGGCGTTGGGATCCAGGCCGACCCTCCACAGCGCCTCCTCCAGGTACTTGGAGGGCGCTAGGAACTTGGACCCCAGGGTCCTGTCGAGAGATCTGCTTGACTCCGCTGCCGCCGATATCAGCTGATCCGCGGGGATTTCGAATATCATCCTCCTTGGGGAGGGCAGCTCGTACGGTGCACCCGGGATCACGCTGCGACCCCTTCCCTCGAAGGAGTTGAGCGCGGCCTCAATGATCCCGGAGTAGACGACCACTATATTACCTGCGCCGAAGAACTCCATGTAAATCCGCCTATCGGGATCCGCCTGGATCTCAATTATCCGCTCATTTTTCACCGCACTCGCGCCGCCTATCCTCAGCCTGACCAGATGATCCCGGAGCCGGCGCGACGATTCGTCCATGCCTTGAATGCGCGCCACCTTCTCCGTTATCCAGGCGGCCCTGCGCGTGTGCACCACGAGCAGCGACTCGCGACCCTCCGGGCCCCTGAGCCTGAGCACTAGAGCCAGCGGGCCCGCGCGATAAACGTTATTAATGTAGTATCCCCTCAGTCTCGTCCCGATCTCCATGCCGACAGATCTAAGCTCGAACCAGGTGAGATCCAATCCCGCTAACACTCCCAAGATGGAGTCAAGGTTAAACATTGTCTACTGGATGCGCATAGCTGCAGGCGTGCTCGCTGGGCTAGCCTCTGGAGCCCTGCAGGGGACCCTGCCTCAGCCAGAAGGCCCCGTCGTTATACTCGTGCTGGTCTTCCTAGCCACGATAGGCATAGCGAGGCTCATAATCACCTGGAAGTCATCCAAGGTCTACTACCACGGAATAGGTGGCTATGTAATATGGTGGTTCGTCTCATACGCTGCCTACCTATCGTTTGAGGCCGTGCACATGGCATTGCTCGTCACGTGTCGCTGATCGAATCCCCGTGGATCCTGAAGCGCGCATTACCCCTCGCTGATGACGCATAGTGCACCCCATCGGAGCTCGCCTCGAGCGCTACGACTAGGTCGGTGAATGGCCACCAGTAGTCGTAGCCCCTGATGCGCGAGATACCATCGGACAGCGCCACAATTGCCTGGATGCCCCGACGGTAGACGACGCGCGACAGCGCCAACGCCATCAGCGACTGCGGCGCGGCGCTCCTCGATATGCCCGATAGATCAGAGGCATCGTCCAGCGCCACAAGGCCGAAGTCCATCAGCGATATTGCACGGGAGGCCGCTAGGAGTGATTCCTCATCCACTAGGCGCACGAGCACCAGCCTGTCGAGCGCCGCCTGTGGTAGGCCGGCGAACGACGCTTCGCGGTTCCATGGGCCTACTGACATGAGCACCGACCTTCCGCAGCTGATGGCATATGAGACGGCCGTGGCGCGCAGTACCGTGGATTTTCCGGCGCCGTCTTTACCGTGGACCAGCACCAGCGATGCGGATCCTAGGCCTAGGACGGTATCCAGCGCGCGGCTGCCCGTTGTCAGAGCATCGCACCTCAACGCGAAACGCCCGCTCCCAAATGATACTTGTAATATAATCTAATCTACTTTCCTCCTCTCCGTCGATAGAGAAGCTAACCATTACAGGAACAGGTAATTTCGGCTATTGCGGCACATTCCCAGGTGATCTCCACTCGAATCCGCGGGGCGACATGATGGAGTGACCGTCGACCCGCACTCTCACTTCTTGACCTTGGTTATCTTCGACTTGCCCATTATCCTCCAGTACTCTACCTCGGCGCCAGGCTCCAGCCTGCTTGCTATCTCCTCGTCGAAGTACTGCGTCTCGAACGTCTCGAAAGTCTCGAGGTCCATCAGCTGCACGGTGCCGTTAGAAACGTTCAGTACTTGCCCCACACGTTTCTCGACCTCCGGCACGTCTATCTTGGAGCTCGACGGCCCCATGTACGACTTCTTGGATCCCGTGAAGAATCCGATGGCGACCAGCCTTATCTTGGCGCTTCCGTGTTTACCGGGCTTGCTCTTCTCCACCTCGACAACCCTGCAGGGCTCGTCGTCCACCACGACGAAGCTTCCCTCTTTGACGTCGCCGAGGTCAACAGGTCTAGCGCTCATTACATTGGCGTGCAGAAATCCTTGATATAAAGAATTTGTCGCATAGCGCGCTTCAAGGCCGATCTACTACGGCAAGTTTTATCTCCCGGCGCCGACACCTCAAGGAGCGGCGGCCGCCGTAGTGTAATGGCCAGCACAGGGGCCTGTGGAGCCCCTAGACCGGGTTCGATAGGCCGCATGGCCCGGAAGTCCCGGCGGCGGCCCCATCCAATCAAATCGCCTCTCCCTTAAATAGTGGCCCGGCCCGAGGATCGGGACGTTGGCGACCGGCGACCAGCTGATCTACTATTATCTGGCGTGGTACATAGTGCTTCCCGCAATCTACGTAGCGCTCATGACGGTCTACGCCAACAAGTTCCAGTTCTGGACCATGAGCGGGGAGGTCAACAGGGCCTTCAGGGAGCTCAAGGGCCTCAGGGACAGCGGCATCTCCAAGTTCAACGCATACATATCAGCCGCAACCCAGGACGAGTCCTCGCGCTCGCGCCTGCGCTCGCTTCTAGATCTATTCGCCGTGTCACCGGTGGATCTGGATCCAGTCGGGATCGTGCCCAAGCTGAAACATCTCATGGACGAGTACGAGCAGAGGTTCAAATTCGAGGCATCGACAGCCCTGAAGTCCAACGATCCAGTCGTGATAGGGAGGACCGTGGGTTACGCGGAGGCCGCGGCCTCGCTCGATATTCTGTATAAGATAGTGAATCATTTCCTCTGGCTGACGAATAAGTACTCCAGCCTTGGCCTGTTGCAGCAACTGTACGCGATAATGCCGCTCGTCCTCAAGATGGGCAAGTCGTTTCTGGGGTTCATGGACGCGCTCGAGAAGGGTGCGCCCATAGGCGACGGCATAGGCCCCATGAGCGTGGGGTTGCTGATGCTCGGCGCACAGAAGTTCGACATAGCGCCCGACACGTCCGCTGCGCTGACCAAGATGGAGGATCGCCGGGTGCTCCTCGTGAAGGCGAAGGGGCCGGCCAGCAACCTGGGCCATCTGGACGACGCAGTCCAGCGCGCTCGCCTCATCTACGGGGGCATATCGGCGATAATCACCATCGATGCGCAGTTGAGGCTAGAGAGCGAGCGCAGCGGGGACACCGCCAGGGGCGTCGGGGTCGCCATAGGCGGTCTGGGCATCGAGCGCTTCAACATAGAGGAGAAGGCCTCAGAGGAAGGAATTCCGCTCTACGCGATCTTGGTAAAGGAGAGCTACATAGAGGCGATAACCGCTATGGCGAAGGACATAGCGGAGTCCGTCGATGCAGTGCACGATACGCTAAGGGAAGTGCTCCGTGAGAAGGTTCCGCCGGAAGGCCTCGCCGTGGTAATAGGTGTGGGCAACACGCTGGGGGTCGCGCAGTAGCTATTCACCCAACAACCTACCGCCGGCGCTGCGCGCCGCCTCCTCGAGCCGCCGGAAGGCCTCATCACAGTTGCCCTTGAACGAGATTACCAGTATCCTGACGGCAGGCATTCCTGGCTTCCCCCTGGGCTGCGTCTTCACGTACACGGAGCTATCCTTGGACAGCTCAAGCAGTGCGCCCGCCAGATCAGCCTCCACTATGCCCTCGAACGTGGCCTCGCGCCTACACGGCGGCCCACGGCCTATCCCCCTGAGGTAAACCTCCGCGGCCTCATCGAACATCTGCATCATCTCCGCTGGGACGCCCGGGAGCACTATTATGATGGTGCTTCCACGTCTCAGCACGGCGCCCGGCGCCGTGCCGACGCGATTCTCCAGCGCCTCCGCTCCGACCGGCATCTCCGCCATCTTGAGCCTCGCCGGGGTCAGCTGGAATCCCCTCTCAGCGGCCCGCCGTTTCACAATCTCCAGCGCCCTCGGATTAGTCTCCAGCGGCAGCCCCAGCGCGCGAGAGAGCAGATACATGGTCCTGTCGTCGTAGGTCGGCCCCAGTCCCCCCGTCGAGACAACAACGTCCGCCCTCTCGATAGCTTCGCGGAAGACCTCGACGGACTCCTCATCGTCCGGCGATGTCACGATGCGTCTCACTGCTATTCCAATGGATGTGAGCCGCCTGGCCAGCCACCCCGCGTTCGTGTTCTCAACTTCCCCGAGGAGCACCTCGTTCCCCAGCGTTATCACCCAAGCGCGCGGTATCACGTAGTCCGCCATGTGCAACTATCTCTCAATGGGTCATTTTTACATTATGTCTAGGGTTTAGGAAGGTTGAGACACCGAATCTTCAGGAAGAAACATGCGGGCTTCAACGTTCACGTCGATCGAGGGTTCCGCATATGTGCAGGCTGCATGGCTGTACAGGTGTTCGCGGCCTAGCTCGACGCCATATTGAAGTTATGGCGCGAAACGTTTAGAGGAGACGGAGTCAGGGCCCATCAGCGATGTCTGCGGAGTCCCAATCCTCCACCGCTCTCAACGAGGTGGTAAGGCATGAGTCGGGAACCGAAGCTTTTAGCTGAGGAGTAGCTTATGGATGATGCGTTGGATGGGTCCGATAGATGACCGCGTCTCCGGCGAGCCCTGAATATCCGGGAAGCGTGCCTCCGCGCGACGTCGATAGCTGTTACGGACTATTCGACTCGAGCTTTCGGGGGGAACGTATATGCGGTTTCGTCTCCAGTGCAGGATCAGGCAGCCTGCGGGATCGTCCAGGCAGCTACTCCTACGTGACACGCACTGAGGAGGGCGTAGAGGCCTCAAGGGGGATATGGTCTCCCTACCCTGTGTACATGTGCCCAGACGCGCGGGTCGCATTAGGCGCATCGCTTCCGGGCTGCAGATTGCTAGCGCCGGGTTCCCGCGTTTTGCTCACTGCTGATGGCGTCGAGTACTCGCGCAAATTCCTCGGTACGGCATCCTCCTCAGCGCGGATCGAAGAACTCGTGGAGTCGCTGACCAAGGCGCTGACTACCTGCCACAGGATCGTGGCGTGTGGCTCCCACGAGGTCGCCATAGCGTTCTCCGGCGGCCTCGACAGCTCACTACTCGCGCATATGTCGTCCAACATGTGCGGACAGAACGTCGTACTATACACTGTGACTGACGATGCGGGTAGAGGATTGGACGCGGCCATGGATGCCGCTGACGTGCTGGGGCTGCCGCTCAAGGTCATCAGGATATCGGAGGAGCACCTGCACCACTTCCAGGACGTACTATTCAGCGGATCCGCTATGGATGCAGCGCTATCGATCGGATTCTCCTCGGTTGCGGCCGCCGCAAATGCTGATGGGCACGATCATCTTGTCCTGGGGCAACTGGCGGACGAGCTCTTCGGCGGCTACCATCGCTATCTACGGCTCCATGGATACGATCTGGAGTCAGCCATGCGTCTCGGCCTCGAGGCGTCATCCGAGTCGCTGGTGAGGGACTTCTCGGCAGTCGCGTCGCGGGGAGTGATGCCTCTCTTTCCCTATACATGCAATGAGATAGTACGCTCTGCCCTCGAGATCCCCGCTGACCTCATGGTGCTGAACGGCGTCCGGAAATATCCCCTGAGAATGGCCGCGCTCGCACTCGGCATGCCCGAGCGGCTCGCTATGCGCGAGAAGCGCGCGTTCCAGTACAGCAGTGGCCTCGAGAGGCTGGTCCGCGCCATCCGCCGCAGGGTCAGGAGGAGCCGAGCGCTTGGAGCGCCTCCTCCAGCTCCACGATTCTCGGCACGGATCCTTGGCCTATGCGCCCCCTTCCTCCACCGCGCCCTCCCAGCGCCTTCAGCGCCTTGGACGCCAGCTCCCCCGCGTCCAGCCGATCGCTGGACGATATCACCACCAAGAGCGAGCGCCCATCCTCGCGCTGCGCACTGATCCCCAGGTATATGGACCCCGGCGCCGCCTTAACTGCTGCATCTCCTATCTCTATTAATGTCCTCTGTGGCACGTGCTCCAGCGCCACCGCGTACACCGGGATGCCCCCCACATTCCCCCTCGGTCCCGCCGCGACTACGTAGGAAGCCACGGCTGTGCAGAGCTTCCTGCGCTCCTCCTCCCCGGCCCTCAACTCCTCTTGGAGCTCCCCTAGCCTCTTAACGACATGTTCGGGCGGCACCCCGAGGCTCCCGGCTATCTCAGAGAGCATCTTGGACTGCGAGATGGAGTGGTCCACCGCCTTCATTCCGGCGACGAACTCCAGCCTGACCACGCCGTCCTGTATCCTCTCGGAGCGCAGGATCTTGATGAACCCTATCTCGCCGGTCCTCGTCACATGCGTGCCGCCGCACGCCTCCACGTCGAAGTCGCCCACCTTGACCACGCGCAACTCCCTCTCGGGTATCGCACCGCCTTGGTAGAGCCTGAAGCCGTAGAGCGACTCCGCGGTGCCGCGTGGAAGTGCGCGCACCTCCACAGGAAGATTCATCTGTATCACCTCGTTCGCCAGCCGCTCTATGGACTCCAGCTGCTCCCGCGTGAGCGCCGAGTGATGCGTTATGTCCAGCCTAGCGCCGTCCTCGTCCTTGAAGGCTGAGTGCTGCCATACCCAGGGACCCAGGATCCTCCTGGCCGCGCCATTCACTATGTGCGTAGCAGTGTGATGCTTCATGAGGGACCTCCTCCTGGCCACGTCCAGCTCACACTCGACCACGTCGCCCTCCTTGGGCACCCCTCCATCCAGGAAATGTACTATCACGTTCCCCACCTTCACGACGTCCTTCACGCGGAACCCGCCGAGCGTCCCGTGATCCGGCTCCTGCCCGCCTCCGCGCGGATAGAATATGGTGCCCTCAAGGATCACCGCCCCCTCTGCAGGATAGGAGCGGATGACCCTCGAGCTGCACTTACTCATGTACACATCCTCATAGTACATCTTCCTCGTGGCCGGCAGCCCCTCCACGTCGATCGCCGGGCGGGCCTCCTCCTTCTGCTGCGCTGAGTGCCTGCTCGTCAGCTCTGAGTAGAAATCCGCCGGCACACGGCCCATGAGGCCAGCCTCCACGAGCATCTCGGGGGTCACGCCGTTCGACTCGTAAAGCTTGATCACATCCTCCTTGGTGAGCTGTCTTCCCGACCGCCTCATGCTCTCCACAATACTTCCTATCTTGGACTTAGTCGCTCTGTAGCGCTGCAGCTCAACGTCTAGGATCTCATGCAGCGCTGGGATCGAGTCCAGCAGCTCCGGGAACATTGGACGCAGCGACTTGGCCAACAGCTCCGCTACCTCCAAGATCTGCAGGTTCCAGGAGTTGGCGTCCAGTATTCCCTGCGCCCGCCTCAGTATGGCCCGGAGGTTGTAGCCGCCGCCTACGTTGCTGGGGAGGGCTCCGTCCGCCACCGCAAAGAGCAGCGCCCTTGAGTGATCCAGGACTGTGTACAGGTCCATCCATGGCTTGATGTATTCCCTGTAGTCATTCTCACCTATGCCGGCCTCGGCCAGCACCTCACTCAGCGCCTTGGATGGATCCGGCACTTCCGTCAGATCATGCCTGCCGCTCGCCGCGAAGAATGTCCTTGAGAGCTCATGGTTTCTCTTGATCCCCAGCCGCCTCCCGAGCTCCTCCAGCTCGTCCGCGAACACCGCGTCGTAGCTGGTCGGAGTTCCCTGTGACAGCCAGACGAACCTCTCGAGCCCCGCTCCCATGTCCACCACCTGCGGCTCAAACCTCCTGTAGTTCGATGGGGTGCCCTCGAACTCGGTGAAGACGGCGTTTCCCAGCTCCAGGCCTCTCACATAGTACTCCAGGGAGTACCCGAAGGCGCCGTAGCCGACCCAGACGTCCTCCACGAACACGACCTCCTCGGGCGCCACGCCGAACCTCTCAGTCAGCAGCCTGAAGTCGAGCTCTATGGTGCGGTCCTTCCAGTAGCCGCGTCCATCGTTCAGGGCGTGCTGTCCTATCATGACGAATTCCGTGTAGTGGCGCCCCGTGAATCCGACGTTCTCCACATCGTTGAACCTGAGCGATGCCTGGGGGACTATCAGAGGATTCGCCGGGAACTCGAAGACGACCTTGCCGCCCTCAACTCTCTGGAAATCTATTATTGATGCCACCGTGAAGTACAGATCCGGCCTCCACCTGGCGACGACGGGATAGCGCGGCACGCTCGTGTGCCCCTCCGACACAAAGAAGTCCTCCACGTTCTTCCACGCGTCGGTGTACTTGAATGGGCGGTTCGTCACCTTCTCGCCGATGAAACTCCTCCCATTCCAGTGATCGGGACAGCGCTCGAGGGAAGGGTCCAGCGTCCAGAAGTATCTTCCACATACCTCGCAGCGCTTCCTCACGAAGCCCTTACTCCTGAAGAGCTCGACCTCGTAATATTTCTCGGGCTCCGAGGAGAACCTCTCCAGCAGCTCACGCTTCTCGCGCTCGTATGGCACATTGCCCGCAGCTCGGCGACCCGAATTAAGCGTTGTGGCGCGGAAAAAGCTAATTAAGGCGCCAATTTCGGGCCATCTGCAGGTGATGGAGTTGGGAATGGAATACGTGTACGCAGCGCTTCTCCTTCACAAGGCGGGCAAGGGAGTGGATGAGGATAGCCTGAAGAAGGTCGTCGAGGCGGCCGGAATATCCGCCGACGAGATAAGGATCAAGGCGCTGGTGGCTGCGCTGAGCCAGGTCAACATAGATGAGGTGCTCAAGAGCGCGGCCGTCACGCCTGTGGCCGCTCCGGCTGCTGCT